>Ga0193735_1000024_pt1 | contig 53562 bp, 46 predicted proteins | sample U1m2metaG_FD_145080 | JGI IMG/M metagenome (GOLD analysis project Ga0193735, IMG submission 145080) | Soil microbial communities from a riparian zone of the East river system, Colorado, United States - U1m2 | ecosystem: Environmental > Terrestrial > Soil > Riparian zone | place: USA: East River... | reverse complement strand
ATACCTACCTGTTTGCGAAATACGATGGTCCAAACTACGGATCTGAGGTTTGGTACGTTGGCGATCTAAGCGGCATTATTACGATCCCGGCTGAAGCTGGTGGATATGGCCTTTCCGGCTGGACGCTCTTTGGCCCGGGTGGTCAAGGCGTTCCGGATGGTGGCACCACAGCCATGTTGCTCGGAACAGCGCTCGGTGCGCTCGGTATGGCGCGGCGCTTTCTAAAGATTTAACTCCCCACTAGAAGCAAAAATAATAATTGACCGGGCAGGGTAAAACCTGCCCGGTTTTTTTTGTACTGAGCAAAGAGCCACAGGCAGGACGGGCGGACCCTCCTCATTGGTGAAATGGGCCATATGTGCAATCTTGCCTTGTTTACGTCGTACGGTCTCTTCCAGCGGCACTCCCTCTCTGCGGCTTCTTGGAATTGTCGTCGGAATACCTTACAGAATACGTGAAATTCTTCTGGTATGTCGGTGATCTGCATGGGGTCATAACGATCCCTGGAATCTTTAACTTGTGCGGCCTCACTAAATGGACGCTTTTTGGCCCTGCCGGTGCCGGGGTTCCGGACGGTGGCGTCACGGCAATATTGCTTGGGGTAGCCCTTGGCACGCTTGGTATATGCCGCCACTTCACGTTCGGTTTGCGGGCAAAGCCGAACGCTTAAACTGTCGGAAACCCTGACGTTTTCAGGGGGGCCGCATAATATCCAGCGCTGATGCTTGTTAGCTATTGTGCTCGGAAGCGCGCAAAAAATAGTCGGAATACTTTACGATTTATCACCTCAACGGAGTGCCATTTGATGAAATCATTTTGCATCATAAGTCTTTGTAAGGTCAGGCCTTACGCCTATCGTTAGACAAAGGTTGTTCTTTGGCACAGACCGTGCTTTCTAACCTAGGATACAATGAAAATAAAAACAGTCCCAACAACCAGGCTTGCCTTGTTCTGCACGGCCTTAGTCGTCGCATGGTTTATGCTCAGCGACAGAGCCAATGCCGTAAGCATCCGCGACGCTCACGAACTTGGCTTGGTTCAGTTCGGCGCATCTTCACGTCATAGCGACGGATCAACCTACATCAATAATTTGATTGGCATGGCCCTTCGGAGCAACGAAATGGCCAACCGACAGTACTTCCGTTCAGACACTTCAACGCCCCATACTTTCGTGATTGATCGTGCGCTTAATAACCGTGAAACCATCACGATCCCCATCATCGGCGGAGTCCCAGGCTCTGGGGCGGTTCCTGATGGTGGCATCACTGCAATGTTACTCGGTGCAGCCCTCGGTGTGCTCGGTATCGCCAGGCGTTACCTAAGGACTTAACAGGGCACTCCGACCTCGCTAAAAAAGCTTAGATCAGAAGTGGCCGTTCCGTTTTGGACGGCCACTTTGCTTGTACCTTGGAACTCCGACGTGGCCTTGGAAGATTTGAAATCACGCGAGTCGGGCCAATTTGGCTAATGGGCGCAAACCGATTTGTTCGGCCCATCAATCGATTTTGATTTGAGGTTGTCTGCCCGTTAACTTCCGCGACCCGCACTCTTAGGCTGCGAGCACTTCTAACGTGGAAATTTCCATTTCCATTGACCGCCCGAGAAAGTCAAACAAGACGCGGATCCGTTCTTTTGCCGGAAGTAACTGAGTAACCATGACTTCCAGACCGTGAAAGGGTCCGGCAACGATTTGAACAGATTGGCCGACTTTGATGGAGCAATCGAGCGTCACGATCTCTTCCGCACCCACTCTCGATTGGAGCGCTGTCACAATATTTTCAGGCAAGATTGCCAGCCGATCGCCAAAATGGACGATCCCTGAAACTCCATGAGAACTCTCTACGGCGCGATGTTGCGTCGAATAGATAAATTTTGCGAACAGATAGCCAGGAAACATGGCCTCTACGAACCAAACCGGCCCCCTTTGAGTCATTCTTCGGAAACGCAATCGAGGCGAGAAACACTCGACGCCAAACTGGCGCCGGAGCGCGGTGGCGGCCAAATGCTCGCGCTTTGGCTGCGTCTTTAGGCAAAACCATACTGGTTCAGGGACCAGCGCGAGCGAGGCGGATGACTGGGTCACACTCCGAACTACGGAATTGGTGATTCCAAGTTCCGAAAAATCGTAAAGTTTTCCGTCGAATTGTTGGGCGTCGCTTCAGGCGAAGGGCAACTCGTCGGCTGGAGCCCGCTTAAAAAGCACCACATCCACAGCATATTACGAGACAATCTCGATCAAAGAGCGGCCTAACGTAGCGCTCGACTCACCGTCTGGTTAGGAATTGCAAAGGGAACCAACCATAATGGGTTTCAGCCGATCGCCAGAAGTTCGCCCTCAATTAAGACGCTCCGAACAAACGGAATACGACTGCCGGAATACTGAAAACAGCGATGATGAGTGCCAAGGAGGTTGTTTGACGAAGGCGACGATGTTCACCCCGTAAAAAAAGAACGCAGACTTTGGCCGTGGACTTGCGCGCCCCGCTTGCACGAGACGCGCGCTTGGCGCCTTCGGCTTCGCCAGGCTCTCATTCATCATTCGTCCCAAAGATATTCTTAGTCGTTTGGGACATTGGCATGTATCCCCGCTTCTCGCGGCTGAAAAGATTCGAACGTTTCGACCGCCCACCTGCTGGAAGAAGCTGCGCGTGAATAAACTGCCCCGCTGCGCTCCAAAATCGGGCGATTTTCGCAGGCTGCCAAAATGCTACATTAAGGCACCTTAAATAATTTTCGCGCTTCGCAAAACCTCATTATAAGCAATGTACAATGGTGCGCGGTACAGGGTTCGAACCTGTGACCCCTACCGTGTCAAGGTAGTGCTCTACCACTGAGCTAACCGCGCGATGGGATCGAAAATGATAACTGATCGGGGACCAGAAACGAGTCAAGCGAGATATCGACACCACGGTGACTCAATAAAATTTTGCGCACGGAGAAAGCGTATCGTTTGTGCCGCCACTTCGCGACTGGACAACTTCGATGTGCAAGACGACTGTTCGCGTCTCGTGAGTGCTCTGTTTTTCAAGCAGTTTTTGAAGCGACCGTTTCAGATCGCATCGATCGTCCCCAGTTCCAAGGCGCTAGTGGATCGTGTCGCCAGCAAGATGGATTTTAGCCAGCCACGCGTCATCGCGGAGTACGGGCCGGGCGAAGGAGTACATTCGCGCGAGATTGCACGACGGATGTGTTCGGATTCAAATCTGCTTCTGTTCGAGTTGGACCGAGCGTTCGCGCGCGATCTGGAACGCCAGTTTACCGGCGACCGGCGTGTGCGCGTGGTTCATGGCGATGCAGCCTCGTTGCCACACGAACTGAAACATCGCGGCATCGATTCCTGCGACTATATCCTTTCAGGTATTCCGTTCAGCATCCTTAAAATTGAGAAGAAACGCGCGCTCTTGCAAAAAACATATGATGCGCTGGCGCCGGGTGGCAGTTTCATCATCTATCAAGTCACCAACGAATTGAAGCAGCACGCGACCCACTTCGAAGGCGCCGAATCAGAGTACTTCCTGCAAAACATACCGCCAATGTTCATCACTGTTTTTCAGAAGGCGCCTCCGCTCGATCACCATGAACGTGGGTCCCTGCCTGGGGCTAACCTTAGCGTTAGCGCACACCGTTCGGCATGACGGACAAGCCGACCCGAACAGAAAAAGATTCGATGGGAGAGATGACGCTTCCGGCGTCTGCTCTCCACGGCGCATCGACGCACCGCGCACTGCTAAATTTTCCGGTAAGCGGTTACCGGTTTTCACGGCCGTTCATTCGCGCGCTTGGCTTAATTAAATGGGCTGCAGCGCAAGCGAATCATGATCTGGGTCTGCTTGATGCGGAGCGTTCCGCGCTGATCGTGCAGGCGGCTAAAGAAGTTGTTGAAGGAGAACTCGACGACCATTTTCCGCTCGATATTTTCCAGACCGGTTCGGGCACGAGCACAAACACCAACGCGAACGAAGTCATCGCGAATCGATGCGCCCAGCTCGCAGGCAAGCCAATCGGCTCGCGCGAATTGGTGCATCCCAACGATCACGTCAACATGGGCCAGTCTAGCAACGACGTGATCCCGTCTGCCATTCATATCAGCGCGGCGGAGCAACTAAAGAACTGTCTCATCCCGGCTCTCGCAAAATTGCACACCGCACTTGCGGCTAAGGCCAAGGAGTTCTGGAATATCATGAAGATCGGTCGAACCCATTTAATGGATGCGACCCCAGTTCGGCTCGGGCAGGAATTCTCCGGTTACGCGCAACAGGTTGCTTATGCCAAAGAACGCGCGCAGAAATCGATCGAAGCTTTGCGTGAGCTTGCACTGGGCGGGACCGCGGTCGGCACCGGTCTAAACCGTCACGTTAATCTTCCAGAAAAAATGCTGCTGCATTTGGAGCAACACACTGGCATCGCGTTCTACGAGGCAAAAGACCACTTTGAAGCGCAAGGCGGAAAAGACGCGGTCGTTGAAGTGAGCGGTCACTTGAAAACGATTGCGGTCAGTTTGTTTAAGATTGCAAACGACATCCGCTGGCTCGGGAGCGGTCCTCGATGCGGGATCGGCGAAATCCAGCTTCCCGCGACGCAACCCGGCAGTTCCATCATGCCGGGCAAGGTGAACCCGGTAATGTGCGAATCAGTGATGATGGTCTGCGCACAAGTGATCGGCAACGACACGACCATTACCTGGGCCGGAGCCAATGGAAACTTCGAGCTCAACGTCATGATGCCAGTGATGGCGCATAATCTTCTCGAGTCGATTCTGCTGCTGGCAAATGTGGTCGATGCTTTCTGCGACAAATGTGTTCGCGGCATCGTGGCGAACGAAGAGCGCTGCCGTGAATTGATCGAGCTGTCCATGGCGATGGTGACGAGTCTCGCGCCCAAGATCGGCTATGATCGCGCGGCCGAAATCGCGAAAGAAAGCGCAAGAACCGGCCGCACTGTGCGCGAAATCGCCCGCGAGAAAAAGGTCTTGCCCGAAAAAGAACTAGAACGCGCGCTGGATCCAGTCAAAATGACTCAGCCTGGTGGAACGGGCTCGGAGTGATCGAGTCGTGGAGCATTGAAACAAGTTAAAAGGTTAAAAGAGTTGCAACGTATCGGCGGATCGCTGAGCTGAATCTTTACCCCTTTTTAACTTTCTAACCTCTTAACTTTCTACCGGCTCAAAAGTATGGTTGCAAAGCTCGAAGGCCCGCAATTCTCCGGCGGAGCGAACATCGCGATCAAATGCCCCAGTCACACGTATGACCAGACGGTGTGCTTTTATCGTGACACGCTCGGGCTACCTTTAATCGAGGAAGAAAAAGACGGCTGTATTTTCCAGTTCGGCCCAAACCGGCTCTGGATCGATAAGGTACCAAACCTGAGTCATCCGGATATCTGGCTGGAGCTGGAAACAAACGACAGCGAAGCGGCCGCGTCTTTTCTCAAAGTGCATGGTGTCACGCGGTGCGATGAAGTTGAGCAGCTTAGCGAGGACTTCAACGGCTTCTTCATTTCAGCGCCGAACGGTGTGATCCATCTAGTCATCGGCCCCGAAGCCTAGCCGAATGAAAACGTTGAGACCGTTGCAACGTTACGGTGGGTGCGATCTTCAACGTCTAAGCTTCTAAGGAACAACTTCACCGTTGAGGGCCACGCCAGCGTCCGACCCATGTGCTCCAGCCGTAAAAGCCCAGTGGCTGCAAACAACCCGCCGTGGTCAGCGAATCTACGTCAGCTCGGCTTGGAGTGATCTTTGCGTTGGCATCAGTGCCGTAATAATCGTCGATCACCATCCAACACCCGTCTGCAAATCTTTTGCCGTAGCATTCGATGTCGCGCCGCTTGGCTGCATCGGCGTCAAGAATCAGGAGACCAATCTTGTCTGCACCCAGCATTTCATTGACTGCGGCGATTGTTGTCGGGTCAAAGGAACGGCCCTTGATAGTGGTGACTAATTCCGATACGCGCTGCCTGGCAAGGTTCCGTTCCAAGTCGCGGAAAATATTGCGCGTACCGAGCCGCTTGTGTTTAACGCTGCCGCCCGGCTCGATGGCGATGAGCTTCTTCCGTGTCCCCGAATCGCGTACGCCGAATGCCGCAGCAATCGTGGCTCCACCGACGAAGGCGCCGATCTCGAGAATATTGCCGGAGCAAATTTTCGCGAAGTGATAAATGAGAATCAGCACGTCCAGATGCAACATGGAATATTTGTCGCGGATTTTAAGTAGCTTCGAATGAATCGGCTCGTGCCGGTACTCCATAAGCGTATGCATCAGGTTCAAGCAGTCGTTGAAATGGTTGGCGATTTGTGATTGAACCCGCGATTTCGCGATTGCCGGGGATCGTGCGGAACAATGTCGACCCATCACTACGAGATCGCGCTCGACGCCATCGAGTTCCGCTATCCCCGGTAAAAATGCCCAGCGCTCAAAGCTGAGACGCTGAAATATTTTCAAGCTCGGCTCGTTATGCCCGAAGAGGAGACCGACCAGGGCCGTGATGCCCAGCGACGGTGCGCGGGCAATCGCGTGTTCTAACAATCGCTGCCCGACACCGCGACGCCGGAATTCTTCATCGACATAAACGCTGATCTCGGCCGTGCCGCGATACGCGCAACGCGGTAGGAATTTTTTGAAATCGAGCCAGGCAATCACGCGACCTTCCAGCTCTGCGACCCAGAAGGGATATTGCCCTGGTGAATGTTCGCGGAACCACGGCAATCGCGCTTCGACCGTGGTTGGTTCAAGCTCGGCCGTCACCATGCGCGTTGGCACCGTGGCGTTGTAAATCTCGACGATGGTCGGCAGATCAGCCTCAACAGCATCACGGATGATCATTCGTAGGAGGTAATGGTTTTGAACCGCGGTGAAGTTAGACAGCGCAGCCCGTATTCGACGTTCACGGCTTGCGTTTCTTCTTGATCGGGCTTCGCGTTGCAGCGGGTGAACTCGTCGGTGCAAGCGTCGAATTAGGCGGTGTCGTCGCTACTGGGCTGGGAACGGGGAACGCAAATTTTGGCGATAGTGAAGCAGAAACTGTCGCCGATAGACTTGATGAAGGAGACGCTGTTGCACTCGGCGACGCCAGGGGACTCGATACCGGACTGGGAGTAGGCGAAGGCGGGATGATATTCTCCCAGCGATGCAGCGGTACGCTTGCTCCACCGATTTCTTTGACGAGCGTTTCGCAGCGCGCCTGAAGCTTTTCCAAGTCCGGAGGACCAAACGGCTTGTCAGCGGTATCAGGAAAGATCAGATAAGTTACCTTGAGATCGCTTACCGGGCGATTGTACGGCGTCGAAAGCGTGTTGATCTCTTTTGCAATACGCAGCGATGCCTCGCCGACTTTGTCATTAGGCCCAACATCACCAACGAGGGCCGGGTAAATCGAGTTTCCGAAAATGACGAGCGCGTAGTCCCCAAGTTTAACCGAATCGCTGCCATGCGTAAATGCACCTGGTACCACGATAAAGGGGTCGGTTGCGCCGATCAGGAAGCTATACTTTTTTAACGTGCCGACTTCCGCACGCAACTGAGCGATCATGTTGCGCAGATCACGTTTGCGGGCGGGAGTCGTAGTCGAAAGCGCAAACTCAGCTTCCGCGTGCTTCAATCCGTCTTCTGTAGCCGCGAGATATGGATTAGGGCCCGATGCCTTCTTTGGCCAGCGATAACTTGTCGACGGCTTGAAATTTGCCGGTGTGCCAGTGCCAATGGGCGTCCGATCCGCGTCAGAGCCGTCAGCGTCCACATCCATATCCGCCTGGAGCAGGAGGGTTTTTCGGTGCGTCTGGGGATGCTGAAGCTGCAAGACGGTTTGGCAATCGAAAAAGTTATGCCGCGAAAGAAGCACATCGAGGCGACCGAGGTTTTCGCGTAGCATTCTGACTTTCGTATCGTACAGCTGGGTGTAGAGTGGTGAAACCGGATCGGGTGGCAGCATCGTCGACAATCCGGGCAAAAGCGCTGGTAATTGCGGAGTGACCCCCGCCAGCTCTTCAATGGTCTTGTTTGGCGAAGGCACCCGTGCCTGCAATTTAAGGTCGAGCACATAGCTGTCTGCCTGGCCCCGCTCGGTAGTTGCATCGGCGCCAGGTATCGTCTCGACTGATGAATGGAGTGTGATGCCGTTGAACAATTTCGCGGTGTCCAGTTTTCCAGTGATGAGGGGCGGCCGCGTCGGGGTGGGAGTGGGTGTGGTAACGACCTCCAACGGGGCAACGTGCTGCAGGCGTTCGAGTGAGATCCAGCGATAAACAATCGCAGCGAAGAGCGCGCCGAAAATCACCAGCACCAGCCGCCGCCACGTCCGCAGACGAATTCTTCCCACGCGATTACTTTTTTACCCAGGCGACAATAGCCGCTATGAGCCCGATCACACTTAGGATCGACATCATCCCTGCAGGCATGACTCCTCCGGTTCGTATGAATTTGGGGACAAACTGCGCGGCGAGTAAAAGCGAGATAATGAACGCAGTTGCCAACCCGATTGCGCGATGTTCGGGAAGCAGGAATGCGGCAACCAGTAGTAGTACCCCAGTGATTGACCCGGCGATGACCGACGCCACGCTGCCTGCCCTGACGTAACCGACAATGCCGCCGGCGATCGTCAGAACGCCGAAAGCAATAAAATAAATTTTCGCTGCTTCCATTTAACTACGGCTGGCGCATTGGTAAGCTAACAGCTCTGCGCTGTCCAGTGGTCGTTGTAACCGGCTACAGCGGGCGTCAGCTTGCGTCATTGTAGAATTCGATCTGCCGCCCCCCGAGACGACGTATCACACCCCAGCCGTGACTTTTTGCAAACTCTCTAACATCCGCCTCCGACATTTCTCGAAGAATTCGCAACTCCGCAGGCTGTGTCACCAGGTACTCCGGCTTGATCGACAGCACCTTTGCCATCTTCGCGGCGAGAGCTGGCAGGTGCTCGTGCATGGCGATGACTTTCTAACGACTCGCCGCGGGGCCTGTGGTTGTGAGAGTTTTCTTCGCAGGCAGGCGTGGTGGTCGTTTCGGTTTTCGATTTAGAACCTGTCCCAGCGCGCGATGCGCCTTGCGACTCGGCGAAGGACCGCGCGCGCTCGGTTTTTCCATATCGGAAGAGAAATTGAACCATGGGATCGGAAATTGCGAGCAGGCTTTCTTGCACAACTGGCGCGGTCACTCTGATCGGCTAAGTTTTACAAATGGTTTCGGAAACGATCGAGTTACGCGGGCATATTATTGATTCCCTCATTTTGCCGAAGGTTCTGGATCAAATTCTGACCCATGGCGCGAATTTCAAGATCGCCGAGATCAAGATTGGGGAACGACGCGCGGACCAGAGCTTTGCGCGGATTGAAGTGTCCGCCGAAACAAGCGAAGCGCTAGACGAATTGATGCTGCGCCTTCGCCAGCACGGCGCCGAAGTGATCGAGCGTGCAAATGTGCAACTCGCCAGTGCGCCTGCAGACGGAGTTTTTCCCAGCGATTTCTACGTGACGACCAATCAGCAGACGTTTGTTCGGTTCGGCGGCAAGGAAATCGAGGTGCGCCCCGCAATGCTCAACAGTGCGATTGCGCTTGATCGAAAAAAAGAATCCGCCCGGGCGGTCAAGTTTTTCGACGTTACCAAGGGAGACGAAATTGTGGTCGGTCATCAAGGGATCCGCGTCGTGCCGGTGCAGCGTTCAACCACCCGCACTGATATCTTTCAATTCATTAATACGATTGTTGACGCCGACGAACCAAAATCGGCCATCATTCGCGAACTCGGTGAGGAATTGCGGCGCGCACACACAGCGAAGGGTAAAATCGCGATTGTCGCCGGCCCTGCAATTGTACGAACTGGCGCAGATCACCATTTAGTGCGCCTCATTGAAGGAGATTATGTCAATCGCCTTTTCGCCGGAAATTCATTTGCGGCGTATGATGTGGAACGCGCTCTGTTTGGAACCTCGTTGGGAATGAATCCCGATCTTGCCTTTGCGCGAGGTGGACATGAGAACCATCTGCGTGCCATCAATACGATTCGCGAGGCCGGTGGGATTTCCGCCGCCGTGCGGCAAAAACTCCTCACTCGCGGCGTCATGCATGCCTGTGTCCGCCACGACGTTGATATTGTACTCACTGGCGCAATTCGCGACGAGGGACCGATTCCTGGGGTAACCACCGATGTAATTGAAGCTCAAAAGGTCATGCGCCAAAAGCTCGCCGATGTAACTCATGTGATGCTGTTGGCAACAGTCCAGCATTCGCTTGCCGTGGCGAGCATGCTCGCGCCCACGGTAAAAACAGTATGCGTCGATATCGATCCAACTGCCGTTGAGAGAGCGGTCGAACATCAGCCTCTGCAAGCGATCGGCCTGGTCACGGACGTGGAACCGTTTCTGCAAGAGTTGGCCGATTATCTTACTGAGTCCCGCATTCGCGAGTAGATTGCCAGTCCTATGCGCGAGCTGCTTCTCTGTCCGCCCGATTACTACGGCATCGAGTACGAGATCAATCCCTGGATGAACCGCGCACACGGCGCCGAGGCAGGTTTGGTCCAAGAGCAGTGGAAACAATTGCATGCGCGACTCTCGAATCTCGATTGCGAGGTTCATTTGATTCCACCTCAGCCCGGACTTCCCGATATGGTTTTCACAGCGAACGCCGGGTTGACGGTTGGCCGCAAATTTATTCCCAGTAATTTTCGGCATAAGGAGCGTGCGGGCGAACAGCCGTTCTTCGCGAAATGGATGGAACAACGCGGTTATGAAGTGAGTTGGTTGCCGGAAAATCTCTATTTCGAGGGTGAAGGCGACGCGCTTTTTGGCGGTGATGCACTATTTTGCGGTTACAAATTCCGGTCCGACATTCAGTCTCATCGCGCCCTGGCGGACATCCTTGGCTGTCTCGTAATCTCAGTGGAATTGGTCGATCCGCGCTTTTATCATCTCGACACCTGCTTTTGCCCGCTGCCGGATGGTGGAGCGTTTTGGTTTCCGTCCGCGTTCGATGAATACGGCCAACGCGCAATTCGCGAACACGTCACTGGTTTGATCGACGTTTCGCCGGAGGAAGCAACGCACTTTTCTTGCAACGCGGTCGTCATCGAGCGGGATATTGTTCTACCCGAAGGCGCTCCGCGGCTCGTCGCGGCGCTTCAAGATCGCGGCTATCGCTGCCACGAATTGCCGATGAGCGAATTCATCAAGGCCGGCGGGGCCTGCAAATGCCTCACCATGTTTATGCCGCAAAGAGAAAAGTGTTAGGCTTAAAGCCTAATTATCTAAGACTTTTCTCGCTTCGCTCGCAGCGCGCTCTCGATCTTGCCAAGCGGTAAGCAATTCATCACATCCGTTTTGGTCAGCCAGCCTTTGCGGGCGATCCCGATTCCAAACCACAAATCCTGCAATCGCTCTGTGCGATGCGCGTCCGGGTTAATCACACATTTAACACTCTTTTGTTTCGCCAATGGCCACCATCTCCAGTCGAGATCGAGGCGTTTCGGCGCAGCGTTGAGCTCGATCCATGTCCCGGTGCGCGCTGCTGCATCGAGGATTTTCGGGATATCAATTTGATACGGATCTCGTTTCAGGAGCAATCGGCCAGTTGGATGCGCCAGCATCGTAACAAACGGATTCTCCATGGCCCGGATCACGCGCCCGGTCATGTCCGCTTCACTTAAATTGAAAACGGAATGAACAGATGCCACCACATAATCGAGCTCTGACAAAATTTCGTTTGGAAAATCAAGCGAACCATCGCGCAGAATGTCGCATTCCACACCCGCAAAGAGGCGAAAGCCGCGCAACTGCTTATTCAGCGTCCGAATGCTGGCGATTTGGAAGCGCAGCTTCGCTTCGTCGATTCCATGTGCCTGAGTCGAGCTGCGGCTATGGTCGGCGATTCCGAGGTACTCAAGTCCCAGTTCTTGTGCGGCGTTCGCCATCTCTTCGATGGAGTTGTGCCCGTCGCTCGCAGTGGTGTGACAATGAAATGCGCCGCGGAGGTTTTCCTTTTCAATGAGTTTTGGCAACGCATGGTTCTCGGCGGCTTCGAATTCACCCCAATTCTCCCGTAACTCCGGCGGAATGAAATCGAGATCGACTGCGCGATAAACACCTGCTTCATCGTGCACTTGTGGGATTTTCTTTAACGGCCTTTTCTTTTTTGCTTTCGGATCGACCGGAAGCGGAGCGAACCGATACTCGTTAAGCGTCCAGCCACGCTGAAGCGCGCGGCTGCGTAATTCGATGTTGTGTTCCTTGTTTCCGGTGAAGTAAGCCAGCGCGAAAGGGTATTCTATCGTGCTGACCACTCGCAGATCGCACTGCACGCCCGATCGCAGTCGCACGCTCGATTTGGTGGGCCCTTGAGCAATAATCGATTCCACCAGTGGATGGGAAACGAAAAATTTTGTGATGCTCTCTGGTTTCTTTGTCGCCACCAAAAGATCCAAATCGTGTACGATTTCCTTTCGCCGCCGGTAGCTTCCAGCCAGTTCGACCTGCAAAGCGTCGCTGTGCGCCGCAAGATCAGACCGTAATGTTTCCGCTTCCGCGGCGACCTGTCCAAATTGGAATGAACCGGCGTGCGCCGCGCGTTTCGCAATGATATCACAAAGCTTTTGCTGGGTTGTTTCGCCAAAACCAGGCAGTTCGGCGACACGCCCGGTTTCGCAGGCCTTTCGCAGCTGCTCGATGGAACTGATCTGAAGTTTGTCGTGAAGAGCCTTGATCTTCTTGGCGCCAAGCCCGGGCAGTGAGAACAATTCTAAAATTCCGGACGGGAATTCTGTGGTCAATTCCTCCAGATATTTCAGCGAACCATTCGCCGCGAGTTCCTTGATCTTAAGAGCAATGCTCTTCCCGATTCCTGGAATTTTCGACAGCGCTTCTTCATCCTGAAAATTCGTGACATTCCCCCCAAAGGTTTCGATCGCACGCGCGGCATTGGTGTAAGCCCGGATTTTGAAAGGGTTTTCGTTCTTCAATTCGAGCAGCGTCGCGATTTGCTCCAGCACGCCGGCGATTTGCTCTTTAGTCATTAACAAAACCGTTAACCCAGATTGCCGCGTCGTCGATAGTCAACCGGTGCACGCGCTCCAAGATGGCACGGCAAGAGCGGCACGTGCGCCCGCTAAAAGATAAAGACGCTTAAACCAAGCGGCACCGGTCTCAGGGCGCGACCAAGCTCCAGCCGGCTGGAAGAGTTGGGCCATACGCGCCACCAACGTAAATGTTGTTGTTCAGATACCAGATTGCTGTTTGTCGCGTGCCGGCATTGTAAAGCACATAGTCCGGATTGCCGCCGCCGTTAAAGTCTCCTGTCGCCACCAACGCCCAGCCATTGGGAACTCTCGGCCCATAAGCGCTCCCAATGAACGTTGGCCCAGACAAATACCAAATCGCCGTCTGCCCGGTGGCGGAATTAAATAGGGCATAATCTGGATGTCCGTCGCGATTAAAATCCGCGTTGCCTGTCAAATTCCAACCAGGGGGAAGACTTGGGCCGTACGCGCCATTAATGAAAACGTTGTTGTTTAAATACCAGATGGCTGTTTGGCGGGTATTCGCATTGTAAAGCACATAGTCCGGATTGCCGCCGCCGTTAAAGTCTCCTGTCCCTACCAACGCCCAGCCACTGGGAACGCTCGGCCCATAAGCGCTCCCGATGAGTGTTGGTCCAGACAAATACCAAATCGCCGTCTGACGCGTGTTGGAGGCGAAGAGCGCATAATCTGAATGGCTGTCGCGATTGAAATCAGCGAGTCCCCTTAGTGCCCAACCAGCCACAAGAGTCGGACCGTAGGCGCCGCCGATATAAAAATTGTTGTTTAAATACCAGATGGCTGTTTGGCGCGTGCTGGCGTTACGGAGCACATAGTCCAGGTGGCCGTCATTGTTGAAATCACTTACCGTTGCTCTGGCAGCACCTCCACCTTGTGGCCCGTTCACTAAATCGTAACCGACAACATCAAGATTGATACCTTCCGGCGACGTCGCTGCGATGTCGGAATATTGCCCCGCGCAAACGAATGCGTTCTGGACGTATGGATGCGCCTGTGGGCAGGCCGTGCTCAGCCAATCACCGAAATCGCGGTCCGGATTCTGATTGAAATTGACGATATTCGTGGCCCCGCCATTGATCGAGAAATAACGGGTACCGCTGGAGGTAATATTTCTGACGCCAGGCGACGACCAACTGAACAAGTCCTGCGGATGAACATCGTTCCCATTACGGCCAAGGTGGGACCCAAGACCAATGACCTCGTCCACTTCGTGCTCCGTTGAGCGCTGGGCATCCAGATTGCCGGGGGTGGGAGGTCGGGTGAACCGATAAGGCGCCGAGGAATTTAGGGTAACAATTCCATCGTATGGTCCGCCTTGGCCGATGGTGCCGTTGGGGAGCATTGCCGGTGGCGTGTCCAATCCAACTGCACGTCCGCCCGCACTTCGTGATTTGATGTTTGGCGATAACGCTGTTACTGGGAGACTTGCGTTTGCGACGCTATCGTTGCTGGTTCTGGCATCCGCTGTCAACGCGTCGATGTAAATGCTCCAGGGAACCTGGTAAATAACAAAGGTACTTTGGGCGGCAGCGCCGGCCGGCAGAGGGGTACCGTCTGGACCAGTGGTCGAATAGCGGAAACGGATCTGGATTGTGATCGGATCGCTAAAAAGCGATTCGTGAAACGAGATGGCCCGGTTAATCATTGCTTCGATGGCTGCCGCGTTTGGATTGCCGGTAATGGAGCTGTCAAACGTCGGGTTAATGATCAGCCCGGTAGTAGGCTCCGTCGTAATTCTCATTACTGCGGAGTAGCTGGCGGGATGAGTAGCACCGTAAGCGCGCACCCGGTAGTAGTAAGTCGTTCCCCGGTTCAACCCGGCCACAACTCGAGCGGTCACGTTGCCGACGTCCAGGTCGTGGTAACCATCCACGTAAGTGCTGAACGAGTCGCTCGTGGAAACATCCAACATGTAACCGAGCGCACCGTTCACACTAGGCCAGCTTGCCATAAAGGTGCTGCGCGTCGGTGCCGGTATTTCAATTTCACCTTGTGCAGGCATTTCGGTGGCGCTTGGAAAACCTGGGGCTGTTTGGAGCTCAATAGCCGTTTGGTGCGTCGCAACGCCTGCCTCGAACGCAGGCGATGCGCCGGAAAAATGGTTTTGTCCCGGCAAGTTTGTGTTGGACGCGCCGAGTGCCAACACAACGCCACCAGCAAGAATAATCGCACCCCTTACGGAAAAACCCATATGCAGCATTGTGTCACTATGAAAGGCGCGAGTTTAGTGGACAATTCTTACCGCACAAGCCGAAAAATTGTGTCGCCGCAGGCTTTCGGAATCTGGCTGTGCGTGCGCGTTCAGATTCGTCACATTTGCCCTCGCCGCTGGTAAAATTCGTAGCGCTCGATAATTGAGTCGACGTACTTCCGCGTTCCGGGAAAGTCGATGTTCTGTAGGAACTGCTTTACCGGGATGTCAGTGGTGCTTCCGCCGCTCCACCGTTCCGCACGACTGGCGCCCGCGTTGTATTCGGCCAGCGCAAAAGGCGTGGGATCTGACTGCGCTGCCCAGCGTTCAAAGGCGCGATGCAAATACCATGTGCCAGCCTCCAGATTGGTTTTCGGGTCAAAAAGTTGGTTCACTTGGAAAGTGGTAATCTTGCTTTCGCGTGCCCATTCGCTGGCCGCTTTTTCGCTCACTTGCATGAGTCCCCGTTCTCCGTGGGTTCCATGTTTTCTGGGGTCGAAGCGGCTCTCACGCCAAACGACCGCTTTCACAAGCATCGGGTCGAGATGATGTTCGGCTGCGACAGCGCGAATCAAGCGATCGTACTGATGAAACCGCGCCGGGCTCATCCATTCGTAAAACGTGTAAACCGGATCGCCTGATCGCACGGCGAGATAAGCGAAACCTGCGGCCAGCGCCAGCATTACGCAGAGGAGCAGTTTGAATAGGAATCGTATCACTTCTGCATCAAATCTCGTGCTCCTGCTCTCCCGAGCAATTAAATTAACGCCGTCTCCATGACGAAACCCAGTTACGTTCGAGTCATCATTGATCGGGCAATTCACCGCGAGCTCGACTATGCCGTGCCAGAAGGCTTGATGAACCGAGTCGGAGTCGGCTCCCGCGTGCGCGTGCCGTTTCGAGAGAAATCCGCTCTTGCGACGGTGGTCGCTGTCACAGAACAGAGCGAAGCGAAAGGCATTCGGCTGATCGAAGCGGTCGTGGGCGAAGCGCCGATCCTGAGCGAACAATTGCTCGAGCTAGGCAGATGGATCAGCGCCTATTATTGCTGCCCGATCGAAACAGTGATGCGCAGCTTGTTGCCCCAAGTCATCCGGCGCGCGGAAGTCGGATGGAAAAAGCAATTGTTCGTCCAACCCGGACGCGAGATCGACAATGAAGAACTTGAGAAGTTGCGAAAACGCGCCCCCCGCCAGGCAGAACTTCTGGAGGCGATCCTGCGGTTGGAAGCGCCGATCCGCGCGTCGCAACTTCTGCGGGAAACTTCTCTCGATAATCAGACGCTTCGCGCGCTGGTGAAACGCGGTCTGGTGAAGTTGCGCGAAGAAGCAGTCGTGAGGGATCCACATGGTGACGAACAATTCATCGCGACGTCGAACCTGATTCTCAACCAGGAACAAGCGCATGCGCTTAAGGAAATCATACAAGCGCTCGATTCACCGGAAAAGTCGGGCCCGATCTTGCTCCACGGCGTGACCGGTTCCGGTAAGACCGAAATTTATCTGCAGGCAATTCGCACTACACTTAACCGCGGGCACACCGCGATTGTTCTCGTTCCCGAAATTTCTCTGACGCCGCAAACTGTTGAGCGTTTCAAAAGCCGGTTTGCCGATGTGCAGGACGCGGTCGCGGTGCTGCACAGCCATTTATCTGAGGGCGAACGTCATGATGAGTGGCACAAAATTCATTCTGGCCGCGCGCGCATCGTAATCGGCGCACGCAGCGCGATCTTCGCGCCGTTGAAAAACCTGGGACTCATTGTCGTCGATGAAGAACACGAGACGACATATAAACAGGAAGAAGCTCCGCGTTACCACGCGCGCGATCTGGCGATCGTGCGCGCTAAGATCGAGAAATGCGTGGCGGTGTTGGGAAGCGCCACGCCATCACTCGAGAGTTATCACAACGCTGCAATTGGAAAATACCGACTGATTACACTGACTCAGCGGATAGACGAAAAGCAGATGCCACTGATGCGGATTGTCGATCTTCGCCAGGAGCGGCGAAAAGGAAAGTCAGCGGCGATTTTGTCAGAAAAGCTGTCGCAAGCCATTGCCGATCGTTTGGAAAAACGTGAGCAGACCATTCTGTTCCTAAACCGGCGCGGTTTTTCTACTTCGCTCCTGTGCAGCAATTGTGGCGAAGCCCGCAATTGTCCCAATTGCAGCGTCGCACTCACCTTTCATCGGCATCCCGCGGTCGCGGGACGGTTGGCCTGCCATTTGTGTGGGCACACCGCCGCAGTCCCAAAGAAATGTCCGGCCTGCGGACAAGATGCCCTGATTTACGCGGGCTTTGGCACAGAGAAGGTCGAATCAACCGTGTCGCAAATTTTTCCCAAAGCTGTCGTGCGCCGCATGGATGCAGACTCGATGACGCGCAAGGAAGCGTATCGCGAAACTCTGAGAAATTTCCGCACCGGCAAGATCGACATCCTGGTCGGTACACAAATGATCGCGAAAGGACTTCATTTTCCAAATGTGACGCTGGTCGGAATCATCAATGCGGATCTCGCGCTGCATCTGCCCGATTTTCGCGCCGGCGAACGCACGTTTCAGCTTCTCACACAGGTAGCTGGACGCGCGGGGCGCGGAGAAACATCGGGTGAAGTCTTTGTGCAAACCTATACGCCGTTTAGTCCCTCAATTCAGTTTGCGCGCCACCACGATTTCGCCGGTTATTTCCAACAGGAACTCGAATTTCGCGAACGCTGCGATTTCCCGCCATTCAAACACGCAATTCTGATCACCGTCCGTTCGGCACACGAAGGTCGCGCGAAACTCTCAGCCGAAATTTTGAAACGCCGTCTAAAAGAAGCGCTGCCGCAGGAATTCATTTTGGGTGACGCAACCCCCGCGCCGCTCGAAAAATTACAAGGTCAATTCCGCTTCCACATCCTGGTCCGTGGCGAAGCCATCATGCGTCTGAGCCGGCTCGTGCGCGAAACCGTCGACAAATTGCCCTTCCCCGAAGACGTCACAGTCACCGTCGACGTCGACCCTTATCAGTTGCTGTAATCTGGCGAACGACACCTTTTCTTGCGGCGTGGGAACATTCTGATCGCGGCGCCCAGGGCTGCAATATCGATCATTTTTTCTCGCAACTTTCGAAGTCCGCGGCGGAATCGAACGCTGGCGTTCTGGGTGAGGAATATCTCTCATCGAATTTCTCTATCGTCGACGTCGGCGGCAGGGCTCTTTATTTGCGTCATCCCGATTCCCGCTAAGAATTCGATTGTTACTCAAACAATCGCTGAACACCCGACCGGCAGAGTGGGAATTCCGCTCGGGCTCCGGTGAATGTCATCGAGACGCATTTGAGGCAAGCCGTTCGCCAAGTTCCACGAGCGCCCATTTGGCGAAACCTTGCGCAAAGAGTTTCGGATTGGCGGAATGCAATTTGAAACCCGGGATCAGGCACCGGTGCGCGCGGTTCGTCTTACCCAGCATTCGACGTTTGCGACGACGACGCGCAATCTCAGCAAAACGGCGGTTATAGGTTCGCATAAAACGAAAAATCGGGCCGATCCCCGCACCTGAAAACGGCGGAACCAGCAGAGCGTTCTCTCCATACCTGAATATTCGGGATACTACGCCCAGATAGTAAAGGCAAAGATCGAAGATTAGGGCAGTGCTCATCAGGTCAAATTCGCCCATGTATTCGTACTTGTCCTTGTAAACTGCCTCGAACCAGCAACGATGACATAGTACGAAATCTCGATTGTGGCGCTCTACTAACGCATTCATCGCTTCGCCTCTCCGCTGCGCACCGATCAGTGCGGCCGCACGCGATGTCGTGAACGAGATCCAATCCATACCTGGGCTGTAAAATGGATCCATGAACGCCGCCGCATCCCCAACTAGAACAAAGCCGTCACCGGCAAATGTGGTGCTGTAATAGGCGAGATTTTTCCGCCAGTGGACATCTTCCTCGTTAAATTGCGCATCAACCAGAATCTCACGCGCGACCGGATGCTTCATCAGGAAGGCTTTGAGCCGTTCGCCAAGTTTTCCGCCATCCTGGGGCCAATCGACGAGTCTTTGATCAAAGACCACCCCGACGCTCACGTCACCGCCTTTAAGAGGAATCCACCAGCTCCACCAGCCGTCGCCGATCACATGGTTGGTGGCGGTGTTACGCGTCGCGTAAACGGCGCGCGACCATGAGGGATATTTCTCGGCTAACTCGCGGCTGTCCCAGTCCTTGACGCCTTTCCATCTCGACCACGCCGCCGCGGTCGGATGTTCCGTGTTGGATTTCCACCAACCTTCTTTTCGAGCGATGATTGCAGCCACGCCCGATGCGTCAGCAATCCAGCGCGAACGAACCGTCCTGGTGCCTTCGCCATTACGAAATGTGACCGTTTGTTCCTTTCCAGGCTGCAGTTGTACATCAATTATTGTTGCAGGACGCAGAATCTCAGCGCCAGCAACACCGGCGCGGCGCAGCACCTCTTCATCAAACGCGGCACGATCCAATTGATACGACGGCACACGCACCTGATAAAGCGGCCCGAGCTCGCTTGCTTCGGCGAGCGTTTTTACTTCGCCGTTTGTAAACCAAAACCGCAATCCTTGCTTCGCGAGATGCGATTCATTGAGATATTGCGTCAATCCCAGCACTCGGCCCATGAAATAGGCACTGACCTCGACAGTTGCTTCGCCGACGCGCCGCGAAAGTTTTGTCGATTTTTCCAGGATCAAAATGCGAATTCCCGGATTTTGCCGCAGCAACAAGATCGCGGTTGCGCCTCCGGAAAGCGCGCCTCCCATGATTACGACGTCGTAAAAGTCCATATCATCGGATTGAGGCGGATTCATATGGGCTTCCATTTTACGAACAGATAGTTTTCTTGGCCCGGCCTTATTACGTCAAGTGTGCAATTGATTATCAGTCGAGTTGCTAGTCTATGAGACGCCATGTTCACCTTGTCCGATTTAGCCTCATTCGCTAACGTCAAGCCCGCATAGCTCCGTCTAATGAACAACACGCATCTTGCGATCCAATTTTTTATTCAGCTTGCTGTCATTCTTTTATTCTGCCGGTTGGTAGGAGCGATTGCTTTGCGGCTCGGCCAGCCGCAAGTCGTAGCGGAAATGGTCGCCGGCGTGCTTCTCGGACCATCGCTTTTCGGTTTGCTCTGGCCAGAGGCGCAGCATTGGCTTTTTCCGTGGGACCCCGCTCAGAAAATGCGGGACACCCAGAGTTATTTGTTTCCAGCATCGCAACTAGGTCTCGCGCTTTACATGTTTGTGGTTGGAATGGAATTCCGCGTCGACATCGTGCGCCGCAGATTGAGAAGCTCAATCGCCGTGTCGGTGGCGGGAATGCTGACCCCTTTCGTCTTGGGTGCCGCGCTGGCTTGGATTCTATTTGATCACACGACGCTCTTTCCAAGAATGACTTCGCGCCCGGAGGCGATGCTCTTTCTTGGTGCGTCGATGTGTATCACCGCTTTTCCCATGCTCGCACGGATCATTCACTTCAAAAAACTTACCGGCACAACCATGGGAACTGTGGCGTTGGGCGCCGGGGCAATCGACGATGCAACAGCATGGTGCCTGCTCGCAGTGGTGCTCGCGAGCTTTGAGAAAAATTGGGGCCACGCTGTGGTGAACATCGCCGGCGGCGTCGCCTACGTGACTTTAACGCTCCTAGTCGTGCGCCCGTTGCTGCTTCGTGCCAAAGGTTGGTTAGCGAAAAACGGAACACTCACCGAAGCCGGATTAGTCGTCGGACTCGCGCTCATGGCCCTGGGTGCGTGGTTCACCGACCTCATCGGTTTGCACGCAGTATTCGGTGCGTTCGTCATGGGCGCCGCGATGCCGCGCGGGGTCGTCGTGCGCGACCTTGTTGGCCGAATTCAGCCGCTCACGGTCGCGCTGCTGCTCCCGCTCTTTTTCACCTACTCGGGCTTGAATACAAAGATCGGTCTGCTCAACACGAGTTTCCTTTGGGCTATGTGCGGCGCGGTGTTGATCGCAGCTGTTCTGGGCAAAGGCGTTGCGTGCTGGCTAGCGGCACGGGCCACTGGCATTCCGAATCACGAAGCGCTCGGCATCGGCACACTAATGAATGCACGTGGATTGATGGAACTGATCGTGATAAACATCGGGCTCCAGCGCGGAATCATATCAGAGGGACTTTTCGCCACGCTCGTGATCATGGCAGTGCTCACGACGCTAATGGCCTCGCCGCTCTTCGAACGCCTCGTGGGAAGCGGGACGCATCAACCCATTCCCGAACCCGAGGCTGAAGAAGCAACCGAACCTAAGTTCGGTCCGTTAACGTGACTGACGTCCAAGTGCACGAGAAGAAATTTTAAGATAAACGTCTTACGACCTGGAGATACAAGCTCATTCGCAAGAGCGCGACTGATAGCAGTGTTGCTATCGTTGGCCTACGGGAGGCGCCAAAGGTCGAACCTCATTCGCAACGGGATCTTCGGAGCGCGTTTGGATCGGGTAACCAGCATCTCGGTCGCGTCGGAAAACAGGGGGCGTTATGTTGAGCCGTTTCTGGATCGCTATCATGGCGAAGAACAGCTGGTTCAGAAAGCGGGTCCACAAGCCAGCATTCCACCTACCCGCAAGCATCGTGACGACTGACCGAAAGATGAGCTTCGGAGGCTCTGGACTGAAAAAGACATCGCGAAACTGTGGTGTGTAGAATCCCACCACAAACCGGCGAAACGTCTCGAACCTTTTTCGCTGACGACGAGAGAACGCCGCGAAGCTGGAGGCTGAAAAGTCATTTCTCGCCAACGCCCGATGGAGCTCGGCAGCGGCTTCTATTCCAGATTCCATAGCAATTGAGACTCCGGTCGAGAATACCGGATCGAGAAACGATCCTGCGTCTCCGGCCAGGATCCAGCGATTGCCAGCATATGCCGAAGCGCTGTACGAGAAATCCTTCTCAACGCGTACTGGCCACTCGCGCCGGGCATTGCGCATTAACTCATCGACAATCGGCGTATCGGAGATCGTGCGATTGAGTGTCTCCTCAGATGAACTGCCGTTCGCCAATCTGCGGTAAAGGGCCTTTGGCAGAACGACACCGACGCTCGTTAACTCTTTTGAAATCGGAATAAGCCAAAACCAGCCGGCGTCGTTGCGCGCGATAAGTCGAATATCATCGGGTCGCGGCCCTTCCAGTCGGGGCACGTTCGTGTAGTGGGAGTATATTGCTATGTTGGCGAGCCGGGACTCCTCGGTGCGCAGATTGAATTTTCGAGCGAGCAACCCTCCGCGGCCTGTGGCATCGACTAGAGCCCGCACACGCACACGTCCGGTCGCGGTCTCGCCGCGTGACGCGACGTCGAGGATTGCCGCATCAGATGTAAACTCGCATGTAGTCACGTTGCATGCTTGTCGAACGTCAACGCCCACTTCACGAGCCCGATCCAGCAGAATGCGATCAAATTCCTGGCGACATACCTGATACGTTTGCGGCCTCGCGACCTTCCAAGCGTTTGCGAAGTCAACGTATCGTCCGCTCTGACCATCATGCGTGTAAAGACGCGCACCCCATTTCTTCGGAAAACATGCCGCCTCGATCTGCCTGGTCACGCCCAAAGCTGCGAACGCGTCGTTGGCAGTCGATAGCAACGATTCACCTATATGGAATCGCGGGAAGGTCTCGCGCTCAAAGAGGACGACAGAATCACCATGTTCCGCCAGCGAGATAGCCGACGACGAACCAGCAGGACCGCCCCCAGCCACAGCAAAATCAAAGTCATACCGGGAGTTGGCTGTTATCATCAGATCACTAAAGTATCATTTCGAGGAACGTGGAAGAAGACAATTTCTTTAGTCTCTTGTGAGCGAAAAAATGTCTAAGCAGACGACACTCACGTTGGAAGTTACCCGCGACTTAATTATGGAGCCGGCAGTCGGATTCGAACCGACGACCTGCTGATTACAAATCAGCTGCTCTACCAGCTGAGCTATGCCGGCGCTGCCCCCATACGAAAGCCGTTTTTAGCGAGTTGATCAAGAGTTCGTCATGAACCATTTCGCGCACCGCGCTGCAAAAGCGATCAAAATTTCACGGAATTTTTCTACGGCACGAGAAATGGTTAGGACTCCCCGGGGGGCCGGGCTCGTCTCCTTCAACACGGTCAAACGTCTAAACTGGTAACGGTCCTCGGAAATTTTTCGACAAAAGGCGACCTTTGCCGCAGACGACGAGACGCAAAGCCACGGCAGGATGTCACGGCGGCGTCGGACGAGGGTGCGGAGTTGGGCGAGGTCTGCGTGGTGGACCGGATGGCACGCAGTATCTGCCGCCGGTGTTCGTCGGCGGCAAAACGGCACCTATTCCGCCCCAGACGACCATTTCACTGCCGGTCCAGATTGCCGTGTGCAACCCTCGGGCATCAGGCGCGTTGGCAGTGCTAGTAGACGCCCAACGATCGAGATCGGGATAGTATCTGCCGCCGGTATTGAAATTGGATGTGTCATCTCCTCCACCCCAGACGATCATATTGCTTTCAGTCCAGATTGCTGTGTGACCCCCTCGAGCTTCGGGCGCGCTGGTAGTGCTGGTAGCTATCCAGCTGTCTGTGATCGGATTGTATTTTCCGCCCGTGTTGAAAACCCCATTGAAGGTTCCTCCACCCCAGACGATCATGTTGCTTCCGGTCCAGATTGCCGTGTGACCCTGTCGGGCATCAGGCGCGTTGGTAGTGCTGGTGGCTGTCCAGCTGTCTGTGATCGGATTGTATTTTCCGCCCGTGTTGAAAACCCCATTGAACTCTCCTCCACCCCAGACGATCATTTCGCTGCCAGTCCACACTGCCGTGTGAGCCACTCGGCCGTCGGGGGCGCCGGTGAGGTTGGTTGGCGTCCACGTGTCGCCAATGCATCCGCCAGAGGGATCCGATTTTGTGGGAAGGGTATAATTGGCGCCAGCAGCGACGGTCTGATCAAACGTTCGGCTCTGTTGTTTCACTCGCTCGACCGCCGGGTGCGCGAGCAGACGCTCAGCTAGGATGGGCCTTGCGAGACACTCCGCAATAACAAAAGAATCATTCCCGAGCGCTTCAAAAAGCTCCTGTAGCACTTCTGACTGCCTGGTGTTTTGCGCCATGCGATCCATCTCAGCCTGTAGCTGCTCAGTAGCGAGGGGTCGCTGCGAGTAATCCGCCAGCGCTTGTGAGTTTCGTAGATAATTCCTGACTTTCCTTTCGATTTGCGCCTGAGATATCACGGCATCGAGTGACGGCTTGGGATCAGAATGCTCTTTTGGCCAGATGCGATGACGCCAGTACACTTCTTCGATAGCTCTCTGGTAGAACACGCGTTCTTCAAACCTGAGCGTTCTTTGAGAAGCGGTCGCAGGCGCTCGGGGATTGAGGAACGCTAGTCCCGATCGGATCGGGATCAGAATGAAATAAACTGTCGCTGCGCAAAGAAGGAGACCGATCAAAGCGCGCAAATTAAAAAAGCCTGACCTGGTAAATAACTTTCTCTTCATGGGATTTAGGGGTTATTGATCACCAATTACTGATCACTTCTCACTCTTCGGTCACGGCGGGGTTGGCCGAGGATGCGGAGTCGGACGCGGCCTGGGTGTAGCTCTAGGAGTAGGACTAGGTGTCGGTGTTGGGCCGCCTTGCACACAGTATCTACCGCCGCTAACAAAGAATCCTGGGTCGCCGCCCCAGACAATCATTTCGCTGTCAGTCAGGACAGCGGTGTGACTGGCTCGGGCACCGGGTGCGTTTGCGGTGCTCGTAGCCGTCCATGTATCCGTGCTTGGATCATATTTGCCGCCAGTGGCGAAATACATCGGGCCGGCGTTGGTGCCTTGCACGCCACCCCAGACGATCATTTCAGTGCCGGTCCAGATTGCCGTGTGACCACTTCGGGCTTCCGGCGCGTTGGTAGTGCTAGTCGCTGTCCAAGTATTTGTGCTTGGACTGTATCTCGCGCCGTCACCGAATGCGTTCCTTCCGTCGTCGCCACCCCAGACTATCATTTCACTGTCAGTCCAGACTGCGGTATGAGACGTGCGTGGCTCGGGTGCGTTGGTGAGGCTGATAGCCATCCAACTATCCGTGCCCGGATCGTATGTCGCGCCGGTGTTCAACCAATCGAAATTCCCAAACCCACCCCAGACTATCATTTTACTACCAGCCCAGACAGCGGTGTGACCGTATCGGGCATCAGGTGCGTTAGAGGTGCTTGTAGCTGTCCAGCCATCGGTCGCGGGGTTATACTTCCCGCCAGTGTTCAAGAAGAGGAAATTTACGTCTTCTCCGCCCCAGACAATCATTTCGCCGCCGGTCCAGACAGCGGTGTGAATGAATCGGGCATCAGTTGCATTAACTGTAGTCGTAGGGGTCCAACTATCCGATGTGGGATTATATTTTCCGCCGGTATTCAGCACCACGAGAAGATTCTCATCGATACCGCCCCAGACGATCATCTCACTGCCAGTCCACGCCGCCGTGTGTACCTCTCTGGCGCTAGGTGCGTCGGTCGTGCTGGTGGCTGTCCAGGCATCAGTTGTGGGAACATATTTCCCGCCGGTATCCAACGCGTGGAACCCGGGTTCGCCGGGTTGGCCCCCCCAGACAATCATTTCGCTGCCCGTCCACACTGCCGTGTGATACCTTCTGCCTCGTGGCACGTTCTCGGTTCCCGTGTTCACCCAACTATCCGAGCTAGGATTGTATCTTCCGCCGGTATCGAAGCGGACAACATCAAAGTTTTCGCCGCCCCAGACGATCATCTCGCTGCCCGTCTAGACAGCTGTGTGAATGCTCCGAGCAGCAGGTGCATTAACTGTAGTGGTAGCGATCCAACTATCCGACAAGGGATTATATCTTCCGCCGGTGTTTGAGTCAAAGTAGCCACCCCAGACAATCATCTCTTTGCCCGTCCACACTGCCGTGTGATTCCATCGGGCAGCAGGCGCGTTGGCAGCGCTGGTTGCCGTCCAGCTGTTTGTGCCAGGATCGTATCTCGCGCCGTCACCCAACGCGTTGAATCCGTCGCTGGTGCCACCCCAGACGATCATCGCATTACCCGTCCAGACCGCCGTATGATAGTAACGGGCATCAGGCGGATTGGTAGTGCTAGTCGCTGTCCAGTTGTTTGTAACCGGATTGTATCTCCCGCCGGTGTTGAACACTGCATTGCCATAGCCGCCCCAGACGATCATCTCGCTACCAGTCCACACCGCCGTGTGAATGTATCGGGCATCAGGTGCGTTGCTGATAGTAGTAGATATCCAACTGTCCGTAATCGGATTGTATCTGCCGCCACTGTTCAAAAGGTTTTCGTTATTCAATCCACCCCAGACAATCATCTCTTTGCCCGTCCACACTGCCGTGTGATAACCTCGGGCTTCGAGCGCGTTGGTAGTGCCAGTAGCTGTCCAGCTGTCCGTGCTGGGATTGTACCTACCGCCAGTCTTCATGTAGTCTGGACCGAGACCTCCCCAGACGATCATCTCACTGCCGGTCCAGACTGCAGTATGGACTGTTCGGCCATCTGGTGGACCAGCCGTGGCGGTCCAGGTGTCTTCAACGCATCCACCACCCAGTATTGTTGGAAGCGTATATTTGCCGGCGGGAACCGCCATTGCAGTAGAAAATTGATTCTCTGCTTTCGTTAGCCACGACTGCAGAGGCTTCTTTAGCCACGAAACTGTAGCGAGCTTTAAATGGTCATTAGTCTTCTTGATTACTGCCGTTACGTAGTAACGGCTTTCGTCTTCTTGCAACGAACTTAGTTTTCCCGTGGGTATCGTTTCATAAGATTCGGCGGAGTCGTACGGACGGCTTTGCAATCCGCCACTGGCATTTAAGCGAGGACGTTCGATCCTACGGAACGTGGCGGACAACTTTTGCGCGGTTTCGTCCCATTCATGGCCGTTCAGCTTGATGCTCCTGCCAGAATCGCGATTTTGTTTCGCCTGAGCCGTGTCATTTTTGACTACCTCCATTTCACTGTACTTACCGCTGAGCTGTTTCATTTGTTCCAGGCTGGCGCGCGTTTGCAGTTCGGTTTCGGCGCGCTGCTTTAATTCGCTGTGAATTCTTTGGTCGTAAGCATACCCGTTTGTTACGAGGCGCTCCGTGAGCGCCGGTCGCGCCAGGCATTCAGCGATGATAAATGGATCGTTGCCCAGCGCGTCAAAAAGCTCCTGTAACACTTCTGGCTGCTTGGTGTTTTGCGCCATGCGATCCATCTCAGCTTGTAACTGTTGGGATGTAATTGGTCGTTGCCAGTAATCCTCCAAGGCCTGTGAGTTGCGCAGGTAGTCTTTAACTTTCTTTTCCAGTTGCGCCTGAGACATCACCGCATCGAGTGACGGCTTGGGATTGGAATTCTCTTTTGGCCAGATGCGATGACGCCAGTAAACTTCTTCGATAGCGCGCTGATACGACACGCGTTCTTCAAACGTCAGCGTTCTTTGAGCCCTCCCTGGCGCGTCGTGCTGGGACAATGCCAGCAGTGTGCCGCTCGACGTCAGGCCAGCAGCGGCTGCGCAAAGCAGCAACGAGCTCATCGCAAATACTGTCCCCCGTCTCATTGAGCGCTTTATATCACTTTGTCATTGCCGGGTGAACAGTAAAAGAAGGATCACGGCGCGTGGAGGCGTCAGCTTTCTACAGGTCAATGACTCAGAAGCGCAAGCCGAAATTTTCTACGGTCCGTTCTACGGTCGGGCAAGATTTTGATGCAAAACCGCGCAACTCTGCGCAACGCCCTGCGAAAGCGAAATTACGAATTACCTGGCGTCAGCAACGATATGCAAAACAGTGAAACGCTGCGCAACTCGTTAGGCTTGAATTACAAATCATCTGCTCTACCAGCTGAGCTATACCGGCAAAATGCGGCGCATACTAATGCACGCCGTCGCCTGGAACAAGTTGCCGATCTAAAAACGCGAGCGCGTCGTGACTGAGAGCGGTTCGGCCGTTTCCAGGTTCTTGATCACGGTGCTGAGATAAACGGACTCCGGATAAATTGCCTTGTACTTGGTGATTTCCGCGCGGTTCAGCACCTTAAATCCGTACCGTTCGAACATTTTCTCTCCGCGCCGGCTTTCGAAAGTAATGATCTGGCCGTAAACGCGTTTTTCGCCGGAGCGATAGAGATAACTCAAATACGCGCTCATCAGGGCGCGCGTCGTCGAAACTTTCCGGGCATCTGGCAGCAGGTTGATATGAAAATGCGGTGTGCGTCGCGGCGCCGCTGGCACTTCACGCCATCCGTGCACCAGGATCCACCGAACAAAACGGCGCGAGCGCCCATTGTAGCGGAAATAGCGCGTCAGCGCGCGGAAAAATAACCAGACATTTTGATAGAGCGCGTAAAGCTGGTTTTGCAGAGGCTTGCGTGAACCCAGAAGATAACCGCGAATTTCGCTGTCGACCTCCAGAAGAAAACACGATCCCGGTTCGTGATCGGTGTAATAGGTCGTGAGAAAATCAGCGAACAATTCTCGATCCTCATAAACGGGATCAATCGGGGCGCCAAGAAATCCGGTATCGCAGCAGAGCTTTCTTACCGCTTCGCGGTCCGATCTGCGATAGCCACGAATAAGGAACGGCCTGTGGTCGTCGTTCACCATTTAAAATCGGCGGTAGTTTGCGCGAACCTCGCGATAAATGCAAAACAGTTCCTCAAATACGCGCGGCCAGCTATAGAGTCTTTCCGTTGCGCCCGCGGCGGTCTTCCCAAAAGCCGCCAATTTTTTAGCGCTAAAATCTTCGATTGCGTCAGCCAACGCATCCGGACTGTTCTTCTGGGCCCACGATTTCTGGTCGTGGCAAATAATGCGATCCATGTAACTCCCGCGAATTCCTACAACCGGTGTGCCGCACGCCTGGCTTTCCAGCGCCACAAGTCCAAACGTTTCCTGAACGCTTGGATGAACAAAAAGATTTGCGGCGCGATAGTAACGAGCGAGATCGCACGAGTCCGCGCAGTACGAAATCCAGGAAAGGTTCTCGATGCGCCGCTGCAACTTTTGCACTTTGTTCCGCTGCGGCCCGTCACCAATTACCAACAGATGAAATTTGTTCTGGCCCCGTTGCTGCAGGAGCTCGAATGCTCTGAACAATGTTTCTGTGTTTTTTTCTTTGGCCAATCGCCCCGCGTAGAGAAGCAATGTCTGTTCCCGGCAGACGCCTAACGACCCACGAGTCGCGGCTCCGTCATCTGGCACAGGCTTGAAAATGCCGGTATTCACCCCGAGGCGCACGGATCGCACATTGTGCACACCCCATTCGGAAAGCAGGTCGCTCAGCGTTTCAGACGGCACCAGCGTGGCTTGAAAGCGATTGTACAGTTTGCGCACATAAGCACGCGTCAATTTCATGGCTCGTTGCGTGCCACGTTTGCCAAGAAATTTCGTGCCCCCGCGCAAATACGCTTCCGGGAAATGGGAGTGATAGAAACCAACGACCGGCACTCTCAGCGCGCGACCGGCAGCAATCGCTTTCCATCCGATCTGATACGGATCGCTCGATTCGATTAGGTCTGGACGCTCGCGCTCCAGGATTTCTTCGATGGCGCGGAGATTTAGCAGTGCGCGATATCGCGAGCTCCTCGAAACCAATGGCGAGCGAATTGAATAGACTCGTGACCGCGCATTTGTTGTTACCTCCGTTTTCGGACCGGGAACAATGAGCACGTGCGCATCGTCAGGCGAATAATTGCTGATGTACGCAATTTTCTCGTGCACATACCGTTTTACTCCCCCGCTGAGCGGAGAGTAAAACTGGGTCAGGTCGCAGATTTTCACGTCTTTGTCATGCTGAGCGAAATCGAAGCATCTCCAATTGCTGGCTGCGTCTGCGAGCGAGGAAGTTAGAGATTCCTCGACTCCGCTCGGAATGACAAGAACAAGGCGACGATTGCGCGACGTGCAATCAAGACGAGGATTCCAGTTCGCTCAGGTATTTTTCCGCGTCAATGGCCGCCGCGCAGCCCGAGCCGGCCGCCGTTACCGCCTGCTTGTAAATACGATCGGCCACATCACCCGCCACGAACACACCGGGATGCCTGCTCTCGACCAGGTTCTTCGTGATCAAATAACCGTCCGTATCCATGTCCAGCTTGCCTCGATACGCCCGGGTGTTGGGATCGTGACCAATTGCCACAAAAACACACGCCACGGCTAATTCCCGCACTTCATTTGTCCTCACATTTCGCAAGCGCACGGCACGCATTTCGCCTTTTTCGTCGGGAATGTAATCGGTGACGACAGTGTCCCAGATCGGTTCGATCTTCTTGTTCGCAAATACGCGGTCCTGCATGATTTTGGAAGCCCGCATCTTATCGCGTCGATGAATCAAATAGACCTTTGAAGCGAAGCGCGTGAGGAACAATGATTCCTCCGCCGCAGAATCGCCTCCACCGACGACGCAAACCGGCACGTTCTTGTAAAATGCGCCGTCACAAGTGGCGCATGAAGTCAGTCCGTGACCGATTAGTTTCTGTTCGTTCTCGAGTCCCAGATATCGCGCCGAAGCCCCACTGGCAACGATAAGCGCTTCCGTGTCCAACCATTCATCATCGACCTTGATCCGAATATGCCGATTGCTGGCATCGAAATCGGTCGCCTCGGCGTATGAAAATCGGGCGCCAAATTTCTCAGCCTGTTTGTGCATGTTCAGGATGAGCTGAGGTCCATCGATTCCTTCCGGAAAACCGGGATAATTTTCAACGAGCGTAGTGGTCGAGAGTTGTCCCCCCGGATGGCGACCTTCCAGCACTAATGGGCTCAGGTTCGCGCGCGCGGCGTAAATCGCTGCAGTCAATCCGGCGCAGCCGCTTCCAACAATGATCAGTCTTTCCATCAATAAAACTTAGCACACAGCGCAAGTTGTTGCCGGGAGGAGCGCGTTGCCATTAATGTCCCGGTAAGCCATTGCGGCGAAGCCAGATGATACGCCAGATGCGTGGAGACACGGCCATTTACGCCGTCACGTTCACGCCAATTTCATGCAAGCCTGCTACACCGGAAAATGGGCCTCTATCTTCTTCCCATTCCTGCGTATCGCCTTCGCCGTCGGTAGCCCGGACGACTAGCATGTAATCACCTGCTGCATCTGGCATCCATTCGGTTTTCCAGAGCGACCACGCCAGATTACCGCCGGAATAATAGATCTCAGCGTCACGCCAAGATTTGCCGCCGTCGCTGCTAAATTCCACGCGCGAGATACCTCGGTCGCCCCCGTAGGCAATCCCTTTCACTTCAATCGGCCCGTTCAGTTTGCCTAACGAAAACGACGACCAGGGATCCGGCACGTCAATTCTTGATCTTGTCGGTGTGATGAAATCCGGGCCCCAGCCTTGTGCCTCGTAAAAGCCTTTCGCGTTCGAGTCGGTCACTTCGATTCGGGTGAGCCATTTCACATGTTTTTCGCCGAAGTAACCCGGAACGATGAGACGCAACGGGTAACCGTGCCGATCCGGCAACTCCGCGCCGTTCATCTCATAAGCAAGCAACGTGGTTGGTTTCAGCGCCTTCTCCAGCGGAATCGTATCGGTGTAATTATCGACACCATGAAAGCGCACGCGCGCCGCGCCGGACAGCGGCACCGCCCGATCAAGAACGTCCCGCAACGGAAACCCTTTCCAGACAGCGTTGCTGATCAGTCCCGCATCCAAACCATTGCTAATGCACATCAGCGTTGTTTCCTGCTCCTTCGTTTCGAATCCCAATAGATCGTCGAATCGCCACGTGGCGGCGTTGTTCACGAGACCGCCTACTTCAAGGTGCCAAAGATCGACGTCCACCCGTGGGTCGACGACATTCTTCGTCACACAATAAAACAATTCGTTAGGCGTGATCGGCTGCACGATGCGGCCTTTGTACTGCGTGCCGTCATAGCTAAACGTCGCAGTGCGATAAAGCTTGCGCGCCAGCGCGATCCCGCCGCCCGTAACTGCAGCTCCGATCGCGCCCAGCACAAAAGCACGCCGGCCGATCGCGGGACTGAATTCGTAGTCGCGGTTTCCGATTTTTCCTTGTGCAAGAAATCGAAAACCAACCACCAAGGTGCGCTCGAACACAAAAACGCAGAGCGCGAAACCGACCAGCGTGACCAGACGCGCAGCGCCGGTGGGCAGGCCAATGTAACTGGTGCCCAAAACCGGCCAAAGCGCGATTGCAAACACGATGATCGGCAACAAAACGAAAATCGCCGTAGTCCAAAGTGCCGAAGCCCGCGCAGGATTGCGCCGCAAGAACAATCCCAGGATCGCTCCGCCAATTGCACCAACGACGAGTTGACCAGCTATCGTCGAGCCAACGCCGAGTTGCTTGAGATGATTGTAACCGCCGACCTTGCCCATAAGGGAAAGAAACGGACCGGGCGGGATGAAAACCGAAAGGCGATCGCCGATGATCACGAGCGGTGTAGCCACGCCCAGCACAGCGAGCAATAACATTGCCGTGGTCATCACGATTCCAGCGAGCAATCCAGCAAGTAGCCCGGCGAAAATTGTCTTCGTTGTACTCACGGCAGTTGCCGATCTTACGATTCCGGCGCCGCAATGGAATCAAATTGCGCGATGCGAAACAAACAGCTGACTAGGACATGAAAAGCGGCTCAGCAGCGCTGCACTCCAAACGTACCGCAACTTCCACGCCTCAATCCGCGCTAGCGTCTTGGAGTGCGCCGGTGCTCGGGCGCTTTAGATTCTTCAACATCGCGTCTTATGTCGCTACGCCACGGTGGTGCCTCTCAGCGCAGCCCCTTATCCGAGAGAATTTTCCGCACGCGCTCCACTACCATCTCCGAAGTAACCTGCTTCATGCAGGCGTGATCAAATGGACATTGGCTCAACCGACGGTAATTGCATGGCGAACACGGTAAATCCACGCGCACGACCGATTCCGGTCGCTCGTAAGGACCGATGTGAACTGGGTTAGTCGGGCCGAAAACACTGACCATCGGTTTGCCAAGCGATACGGCAACATGCATCGAGCCGGAATCGTTGGTGACAGCGACCTCGGCACGTCGAATCAGCGCCGCCAAATCTGCAGGCGTTGTCTTTCCCGAAAGATCGCACGTCCCCGCTGCTGCGGCGGCGATTTGTCGGCATCGCTGTTGATCACGCCTGGTGCCCGCCAAAGCGACGGCGAATCCATCCTGAAGAAATTGCCGCGCAACACCGGCGAATCCTTCAATCGTCCAATGCTTGGTCTCCCAAATTGTGCCAGGCACAAGGACCACAAGCGGTTTAGACGCTGGCACGCCGTGCTCCTCCAGCAATCGATTCACCCTGTCAGCAGCCTGCGGCGAAAGATGAATAGCGAGATCGGGAGGATTATCATCGAGGCCAAGCAACGGGGCGACCCACAGGTAACGATCGATCGCGTGAATATCGAGCGTCGGAATGGGAATGCGGTGCGTGTAAGCTATCCACGAACCTTCGCGCGCGCCGCGCCAGCCATGGCTGGGGATGTTCTTGAGATCGTGTTCAGCAGAAACGGTCAGACCGCGCTTGATGGGTCGATCAAAACCGATGCGCACACGCGCGCCGCTGATGAGAGCGAAAAAAGCCGAACGCACCTGGCCATGCATGTCAATGACCAACTCGTATTTCGCACGGCGAATTTGTTTGAGCAGATCGAAAAACGACAGAAACGCACGCCATCGACGACCGCGCTTTGAGAAATCGCGGCGCGCAAAAAGAACGACATTGGAGAGCGCAGGATGGTAGCGGACGACTTCCGCGTTTTCCGGCGTGATCAGCCAGTCGATCCGCGCCCGCGGGTACCGCGCACGCAGTTTCACGAGCACCGGCAGTGTATGCACCACATCGCCGAGGGCCGAAGGTTTAATCAGCAAGATCCGCGAGAATTCGGCTGATCGGAGCGCCAATGCGTCGGAATTCTTTGGGGGTTCAATCTGACCTTTCACAAAGGGGTTTCAACGACCAACGCTCAACGCTCAACGCTCAACGCCCAACGTCAAATCAGATGGTTAAGCGTTCCGAGCTGGATATTGGGCGTTCGGCGTTTCTTTCGGCTGTCAGGCTATTCCAGCCAGCAGATTAGGCGGCCTGTTTTTCGCCTGACAGCGCGCCACGGAGTTTTTTTATCCACGCGGAAAACCGATGCCGATTTTGCTCGCGCCGCACCACCGCCTCGCTCGTGACCCAGTTGAACTGAATGACGCGGCGCGGACCGGAGAATGACTTGTGACCATGCCATGAGTTATTGCTGCGCCGAAACGCCAGCAACGTGCCTTCGGTCGGCGGCACTTCCAGAAGGACATCTTCCAGATTCGTCCCGGATCGCAACAATCGAAGCTGGCCACCGGATGATTCCCAAGCCGAATTCATGTAAACAAGGATAGTGATGATCTTGGTCTCAGAATCGGTGTGGATCTTGCCATCTTTCTCGCTGCAACGCCCGCGCACGGTGATCATGTCCGGGCGATTGGTCAGATCGATATTAAACTTTTCTTCAAACGCCTTGCGAAACTCTTCGCTGCGCATCTCCTCGATCAGCTTCGCAAATCCCGGGCCATAGGTCACCTCTCGAAGCGGAAAGCTACCCTCCCGGCCAACCTCGGGGTAATCCTTATCGATTGCAGCTCGCGCCTCAACTTTTACAAACTCTGGAACGACTAGAAACTCAAACGGCTCACGGGTGAGCGGCGTGGTGCGAAATCTCTCAAGATCAAGCATCGAAAGCATCGGGCGACGCTACACGAAAACTCGGGAACTTCTAGATGGAATCGACTATCCGACGACGACGCGCACCAATGTCGCGACGATGCGGGAACCGGCGACAAATGTGCCGCGAAACGTGCCTGACACCTTGGATTCGCCACCGGCACGCCGGCGATGGTTTACGGGGACTTCGAGAACACGCAGCCCGTCGCGCGCGGCTTTCATCTGCATCTCCAGATTCCATCCGTAGGTCTGCTCGCGCATGTCGAGTCGTTCGAGCGCATCACGGCGAATGGCGCGAAATGGGGACATATCCGTGTAACGAACCCCGTAGAGGAATCGCAAAATCAATCCAGCGAGTCGTCCGGCAAAGACTTGCTGGAAATTCATGCTGCCGGGTTCGCGTTGTCCGCGCGTACGCGAGCCGATCACGAAATCGCGCGTCCCGCGCGTTACGGGATCAACGAGCTGATTCATGAACGCGGGCACGTCGCTGCCGTCGCCATCGAGAAAAACCACAATGTCACATTCGGGCGAAAGCGCACGAACGCCGGTGGCGCAAGCGCGTCCGTATCCACGCGGCGCGGTCACCACGCGCGCGCCTGCTTCATGTGCGCGCTCAGCAGTTCGATCGGTGCTGCCGTTATCAACGACGATCACCTCGTTAGGCAGACCAGTCGCGAGACATTCGCGCACGACGCCGGCGATCGGTTCCTCCTCATCGAGCGCGGGGATAATGACCGAGATGCTACTCATCACAACACCAGCCACGCGCCGGTGAAGTAAATCACCAGCGCACAAAAATCCGCCAGTGCCAGCGTGATCGGTCCTGCCGCAATTTTAGGGTCCAGCTCGAACCGGTGAAGAAGCGACGCCACCCCCAAGCCAAACCCACACGCCGTGACGAGCGAAACCGCGATGCTGCCGCCGATGACGAATGCGGCAGCGCCATCATTTCGCCAGATCCAAACAATTATGCCGACGACCACCCCGCACGCGGCACCGAGCAGGAGTGCGGTGACCAACTCGCGACGAAACGCTGTAGCCAGCCAGCGCCATGTGACTTGCGTAGACCGTAACGCGTGAATCGTCACACTCATCGATTGCATACTGACGCTTTCATTTAGTCCCAGTACCATCGTGAGAAAGAACGCGAGCACCAAACTGTGCGCGAGTGTCGCTTCAAAAAAGCCGGCCAGGATCGCCGAAAGCGTGCCACCGCCGACTGTGACCAGTAGCCACGGAAAACGGAATCGGAAGATACGCCAGGGCGACGCACCGCGGATTTGTTCGATGTGAAAGCCGAGCGCCTCAAAGAACTCCGAGCTCACCTGCGCAATATGACTTCCAGTCTGTCGGGATTCACTGTCGCCTGCTTCCAAAATTTCTTCGGCGAACAGGTTGGCGTCGATGATGCCCACCACGCGGCGTTGCTCGTCCACGATGGGGAACGCCAGAAATTTGTAGAGCACAAAAAATTCGCAGGCGTCGAGAATCGTTGCGGTCGCGGGAACGGCCACCACGCGCGGCACCATGATCTCGCGCAACGGCATTTCCAGCGACGCCGTCAGCAAACGGCGTGTGGGAACCACGCCAACCAGCCGTTCCTGTTCATCGATCGCATAAAAGTAGATGACGCGTTCACCTACGCCTTCACACCGGATGCGATCCAGGGCTTCGCCCACTGTCATGCCGCCATCGAGTAACGGAAAATCCCTGCGGGCATGCTCGACAACCGGTGCATTAAAATCCGGAATGGTGGCAGCGATGTTCATCTCCCTACTCGATGAACGATCCCTTTGTTCTTTAAAATTTCGCTGGCTTCGCTGAAGTAATCGCGAATGTCTGATTGGGCTCGGATCCAATCGATATAGCGACCGATGCCTTCACTGAGATTCACACTCGGTTTGTAACCGGCGGAGCGAGCCAGCGTGGTGTCGCTAATGAGATGGCGCATTTCGCCGGGACGAAATTCGCCGTTAATCTCAGGCGCGAAGTCGATCTTCAGGACGTCGGAAAGTTGTTCGGCTATCTCGCGAATCGGCGTACCGCGGCCGCTGCCAATGTTTACTGGCAGTCCGTCGAGCTTGTCTGTTTCCGCGGCAAGCAAATTCGCCCGGGCGATGTCTTCTACAAACGAGAAGTCGCGTGTCTGCTCCCCGTCTTCGTAAAGCACAGGAGCCACATTGTTCAGCAAACGCGTGCAAAAAATCGCGATCACGCCGGTGTAGGGATTAAAGATCGATTGACGCGGCCCGTATGTGCAGGAGTAACGCAGCGCGACCGTGGGAATACCCAGCTGTTTTCCCCATAGGAGGACCAGCCGCTCTTGATCAACTTTCGTCAGGCCGTAAACGGTTTCTCCACCGACCGGTGCATTTTCCGGAGTCGGAACGCTCTTTGTGGTTGCGCCGCAGAGTGGGCAATGCGCCTCCCAATCGCCTTTGCGCAATTGTTCCACTGGACGCACCGCCGGAAAAACCAATCCATGTTCCAAACAATCGCCGGCCCCTTCGCTGTAAACAGCCTGCGAGCTCGCTACAACGACCTTCTTAACCGGCAGGGCCTTTTCGCGGATCACTTCGAGCATCTGGGCAGTTCCGAGCGAATTCACATGCACAAATTTTGTGATCTCTGGCATGTAACCGCCATAGGCAGCCTGGTGGAAAACGATGTCGACCTTATCGAGCGCTGCGGCAATCGTATCACGATCACGCAAATCACCGTGAACGAATTCCGCCTTCTCGTTGATCCAAGCCGGCTTTCCGCGGCGATGGGTTTGTGGTTCCAGATTATCGAGCGCCCGAACCTCCCAGCCATCATTCACGAGAAGATCCACGACGTGTGAGCCAATCAACCCCGCGCCACCGGTAACTAATGCGCGTTTTGCCATTCGACTGTGAGGCTAGTCATGTAGCTGTGGTAGGGCAACCGCTTCAGTTGCTCTGAGATTCGGCACGCAAAGCGCGGGTCCTACACCGACCAAACACGTCCCGTGCCATCGCGCGCGATAAGTTCGCGCAAAAACTGTTGGGTCTGAGGCGCGACATTATCGCGCGCATTTTTGCCAAGCAGCTCACCACAAAGCCGACGCAACGCCACGTGATCGTCGACGTCCAATCCGCGAGGCAACTCATGAACGCCGACACCGATTTGCGTCGCGCGCCTTATTGTCTGCTCCAAAACTCGCTCGGTACTCCAATCGATTCGTTCGAAGACTTCTTGGTGCAACCGTTTTAATCCAATCAAATAGTAACCACCGTCGTCGCAGGGTCCCAGGACGATATGATCCCCCGGCAACGAAAGGAGTTCCACCGCTCTGGTAAAATTCTCAGCGGAAATGGTCGGGCTATCAGAATCAATCAAACAAACGCTGTCGAACCCGCACTTGAACAAGTCCTCAGCTGCAAAATAGAGGCGCTCACCGAAATTTTCGCCGCGCTGTGGCAGCAAACTGAAATCGGCCGGCAAAATATCGGCATAGTCCGATTCGGCACCGATCGGAGTGTAAACCGCAACCCCCCGTGCGATTGGCCGTGAGTTCAGCCCAGTTAAATCGCTGCAACAAACAGAAATCGCAGCACCTGTATCGTGCAAGAAACACCTGTTGAGTTGCGCGGCTTCCTCATTTGTAAGCGGCGGGACAAGGCGGGTCTTCACCTTCCCTGCGCGCGGCGCCTTGGTCATCAGCGCCAATGCACAACAACCCGCAAAATCTTTAGCCGCTTTATCTGGATCAACAACGCGATGACCACTTCTCATTCGTTACGCTGTCGATTTGCTATTCTTTCTCGCAAAGAGCGTACTGGTAGCGGCCATCCTGCCAGGTCCTAAACTTTTTCCATGGTTGCGTTGCAAAAAGATGCTCGAATCCATCTGCAGAAAATACCGTTGCCTTGTATGGCTCCCGATAACCATTTCCGGAGGGAATTAATCCCACGAGCAGCCACATTGCCAAAAGCGGGATTGACGCCCACAAGGCGTAGCGAGGTTCGGCAACGAAACAGCGACCGCCTGGCTTCAACACACGATACATCTCAGCGATGACGCCTGCTTGTTCGGGCAAAATAGTGAGTAATCGCGAAGCCAGGACGACATCGAACGCGGCATCAGAACACGACAACTGGAGGGCATTGATTCGTTTAAAGCAACAATTAGTCAACTGAAGCGCCTCGGCTCGATCGCTGGCCCACTGCACTTGTTTTGCAGAACGATCCACTCCAGTAATTGACATCTCCCGAAAGCGCTCTCCTAGCCGGCACGAGTAGAATCCAGGACCGCATCCAAGTTCAATTAGAGTCGTTCCCGGAGCAGGATGTTTGTCTGGCCAAAGAGCCGCGATAATGCGCCTTGTATCATCACGAAAAAGGTGTTCGCGGCAGAACGCATAAGCCCAGGTAGCATGCTCGAAAAGACTGTCGTGTTTATAGGCTTGGTATGCGTACCCGTGTGGCAGGGCTGTTGTCTTGTCGAGTAGAACCTGTTTCGGCGGCATTTTCTCGTTGTTTCCAGTAGCACAATCGGTTCTCGTTCCGTTTTTCAGTGTCAAAAAGTTTTCCACAGCCAGTAATGAATTGAATCAAAAGTTAATCCTTCTGATCATCTTCTTATAGTTGGAAATAAGTCGGTGCTGTGCACGGTGTATTTGCCTCGTGTTTCATCACGCGAATGAGCTGTTAATAAGGTCAACATGGAACACCCACAGGTTTGGTTTCTTCGATGAAGGACGGGACTTATTCAAAGTTATTCGAACATATTGGCCACTTAACTCTAAATGCTTTAACAAGACTAGATGCGCATTAAAAAGACGTTGTTTTTAGGTGCCATCCTGTTCGTCGCAGCATTTTCCTCGGCATGGAGTGCAGACGAACCGTCTCTCTGGCAAATCCAACGGATTCTTGCCCACAAACGGTACGTCGACCTGACGCACGAGTTCGCACCGGGAATCCCGCGCTGGCCGGGGTTTCCCGATGAGGTGCGCAAGACAATTTACTGGTATGAGAAGCGTCCCGACGTCATGGGAACAGGTTTCTTCTCCGAACTCTATACACATGTCGGCCAGTGGGGGACGCACGTCGATCCGCCTGCTCATTTTATAAAGGGGCTTCGAACGGTAGATCAGATCGATCCGAAAGAAATGGTGCTGCCGCTCGTTGTTATCGATGTGCACGAGGAAGCTGCGAAAAATCCAGATTACACCCTACCGCTCGAGCGCGTGAAAAAATGGGAGAAAGATAACGGACCAATCCCTACCGGTGCGTTTGTTGCTATGCGGACCGATTGGTCGAAGCGCTGGCCCGACGCGGTAAAGATGGAAAACAAAGATGTCAATGGCATCGCGCACTACCCCGGATGGAGTTTGCCTGCCTTGAAGTATCTTTACGAAGAGCGCAAGATTACGGCGTCTGGTCACGAGACAACAGATACAGATCCGGGCATTGCCGCCAGTAAGGACGATTATTCACTTGAAACGTACATTCTCAGTACAAACCATTATCAGATCGAACTGCTCACCAATCTCGATCAGGTCCCAGAAGCCGGCGCGATTGCAATCGTAAGTTTTCCAAAACCAAAAGGCGGCTCAGGATTTCCAGCGCGGGTGTTCGCGATTGTACCCTGAATATTGACTGCGACGGCGGCGCGATGCGAGTGCTGCGGTTTGATCATTGAGTACCGGACAATTGCTTTCTGGAGGGATTGGTGCCAGCGAACCAGGCTACATCCATGCGGTTCACGACGGATAGGTCGCCAAAAATGTGCTCTGGCTGAGTTGACCGAAAGTCGCGGCAGGAACGAAGGTAGGCGCCGAGTCTATGCACATTACCGACATCATGCGGGGCGATTCTCCCATGTTTTCATTCGAGTTCTTTCCGCCGAAAACTATGGAGGCGGTCGAGACTCTCTATCAAACCATTCGCGACCTCGAATCGTATATGCCGCACTTTGTCAGCGTGACTTACGGTGCTGGCGGCTCAACACGTGATTTAACGCACGATCTCGTCGAGCGCATTCAGCGCACGACAAAGCTCGACCCGATTCCTCACCTTACGTGCGTCTGTCACAACGAAGAGGAGATCGAAGGGATTCTCCTTCGGTATGCCAAGTCTGCGATTGGGAACATTCTCGCGCTAGGCGGCGATAGGCCGGTTGGAATTGCTTACGATAAATCGCGGGACTCGTTCCAACATGCAATCGATTTGGTCAAATTCATTCGCCGATTCAATGAGTCCGGCACGCATCCGGACCGGCGCGGTTTCGGGATCGGAGTGGCCGGCTTTCCTGAAGGACATCCCGCGACACCAAATCGATTGCACGAAATGGATTACTTCAAAGCAAAAGTAGACGCCGGCGCCGACTACATCGTCACCCAACTATTTTTCGATAACCGCGACTTTCTCGATTTTCGCGAACGATGTGCGCTTGCGGACATTCACATCCCAATTATCGCCGGCATCATGCCCATTACTTCCACCGGCGGATTCAAACGCATCGCCGAGCTAGCTGGCGGCGCACGCTTTCCTGCAAAGCTACTGCGCGCTCTACAGCGTTGCCAAAGCGATCCAGAGATGGTCAAGCGCGTCGGCCTTCATTTCGCAATAGAACAATGTCACGATCTTCTGGACAACGATGTCGCAGGTATTCACTTCTATACACTCAACCGGTCCGATGCCACGCGGGTAATCTTTGACAGTCTTGGTATTCCGCGTCGTCGGAATCCAGAGCCCTCGAGTGTCTAGTTAGGCGCTGCGGATTTCTAGGCTCGAAAACGAGCTGGCGAGATTTGCGCGAAGCCAGTGACGCGAGCAGAATTTCGGGATGCTGAAGGTCGGCCACGCGATTTGCTGGCAAGTTGGAGCACTCGTTATTGCAATTGTACTCGCAATCTTGCTTTCCCGCTTCCTTCCGATCGTCAGTTTTGTCGAGGCATCGCAACAGCGTGTGGTGAGCTGGGGTACATGGGGAGCCGTTTGCTACCCGCTGCTTTTCGCCGCTTGTAATATTCTTCTGCTTCCCGGTGGCATTCTTGCCGTCGGAGGAGGTTTCTTTTTTGGACTGTGGTGGGGATTTTTAATCGTGCTGGTGGGTAACCTTGTTGCCACAGCAGTTTCCTTTGCTCTAAGCCGATGGATCGCCAGACGATGGTTTCAGCAAAAACTTTCACATAGCGCTACGCTGCGCGCATTGGGACCTGCGGTGGAGCGCGAGAGCTGGAAGATTATTCTGTTGAGTCAACTGCATCCACTTTTCCCGACTAGCTTGCTGAATTATTTCTACGGCATAACGCGAATCCCGTTTGGCAGCTACATGCTTTGGGCGTCGATCGGACGGGCGCCTGGTCTTTTTTTGTACGTTTATGCAGGCACTCTGGGTCAGTTCGCAGTGCGCATTATGCGCGGGAAAACTTATCCTCGCATGATTGAGTATTGGATATGGGGAGGCGCGTTCGTGACGACATCATTGCTTCTGATAGTGCTCGGCCGCATGGCACACGCCGCACTACGAACCTCGCCTAATTCGACGGGACCCAAACAGGAAGCGAATACTGAGCATATACAGGTAAGTAGCTGATTAGTAGTTAATTACGCTAATAATGAGTTTTATACTACCGACAGAATACGAAGTAGTGGTTGTCGGCAGCGGCCATGCCGGGATCGAAGCGGCACTAGCCGCCGCGCGAATCGGCTGCCGGACGTTGATGTTAACTCAAAACCTAGACACGATTGGGCAAATGTCTTGTAATCCGGCTATCGGTGGACTAGCCAAAGGGCATATTGTCCGCGAGATAGACGCCATGGGGGGTGCGATGGGCTTAAATGCCGATGCTACAGGGATTCAGTTTCGAATGCTTAACAGGACGAAGGGGCCATCGGTCCGGGCGCCGCGGGCGCAGTGCGACAAGAAGGCTTATCAGTTTCGCATGAAGGCCATTTTGGAGTCGGCCGATAGTCTTGACCTTAAGCAGGGAACCGTCTCGCGCATTCTTGTCGAGGGGGGCAAGGTCGTTGCGGTGGAAACCGATTTGGGTCTGAGAATCGCTACGCGAAGCGTCTTGATCACTTCGGGGACATTTTTACGAGGTCTCCTACATGTCGGCGAAGCTACCAAGCCTGGAGGACGAATGGCCGACGCCAATTCGAGTCTCAGCGATAATCTTCGGCAGTTAGGCTTCCGGGTCGGGCGATTCAAGACGGGCACCCCGTGTCGCTTAAACGCACGCTCGATTGATTTTTCTCAGTGCGCAATCCAGCTTGGGGACGAGCCACCGCCGACCTTCTCCTTTTGTGACGAAGAAATTGGCGACTGTCGGGCAGAAATTTTTACGCTGAATCGCGTTTGCGGAGGAAAGTTCCACGTGGAACAAATGCCCTGTTGGATAACTCATACCACTGAGCGGACCCACGAGATCATTCGTGCGAATCTTGACCGGTCCCCACTTTACGCCGGCCAGATCAAGGGCACAGGACCCCGGTATTGCCCGTCCATCGAGGATAAGGTTGTAAAATTCTCGGATAAGGCATCCCATCAACTCTTCCTTGAGCCCGAGGGCCGCCATACCAGGGAATATTACGTAAACGGCATCTCGACGAGTTTGCCATATGACGTTCAACTTGAATTTTTACGTTCCATTCCCGCTTTAGAGCGAGCTGAGATAATGCGCCCGGGCTACGCCGTGGAATACGATTATTTTCCGCCAACCCAACTCTTCCCGACGCTCGAAACGAAGCTAGTCGATGGGTTGTATTTTGCCGGCCAGGTTAACGGAACGTCTGGGTATGAAGAGGCGGCGGCTCAAGGTCTCATTGCCGGCGCTAACGCTGCGCTGAAAATTCAAGGGCGCTCGCCACTGGTGCTGGAGCGAAGCGAAGCGTACATAGGAGTTCTTATCGATGACCTCGTCACGAAAGGTACGGAAGAGCCTTACCGAATGTTTACAAGCCGGGCCGAAGACCGGCTGTTTCTGCGACACGATAATGCCGATCAGCGCCTAACGAGCCGTGCATTCCGCTCGGGATTAGTGAACCCAGCACGCTGGGTTCGGCATAAGGAAAAGAGGCGACTCTTGGACCGAGCCCGTCTGCTAGCCGCTCAAACCAAGCTCAATGGAGTCCCGATCTCCCAATTGTTCAAGAGACCCGACTTTAATGCCACAAACCTGCCATTGGACCTTCTTTCCCTCGTACCGATCACAATTTGGCAGTTAGTCGAAACGGATTTCAAATACGAAGGTTATGCGGCGCGGCAATCAGACCAGAATCGACAGCTTAAACGCAGGCAGCAGCAAGTGATTCCAAATTGGCTCGATTATGATGAAATCCCTGGTCTTCGCTCTGAAACGAGACAGAAACTGGCGACTGCTCGTCCAAGCTCGCTGGGGCAGGCATCCCGAATAAGTGGAATCACGCCGGCCGATATTGCAATAATATCTATATGGTTGTCTAAGAATCACTTAGGTAATATACTAGCTGTTGAAATGGCCGCTAATTCCGAATAACGTTCCATGCTCACGTTCGCCGTTCTAGTGATCGGGAGCTATCTGTTGGGATCGATCCCGTTCGGCTATCTCGCAGGTCGAATCGCAGGGATTGACATCCGGAACTGCGGTAGTGGCAACGTCGGCGCGACCAACGTCATACGAACGCTCGGAAAGAGTTATGGCTATCCCGTTTTCGCCTTGGATTTCTTGAAAGGTTTCGGGGCGGTGAAGATGTCAATCTTAATCGCTACGCGAGTACAGTCGGAATGGAACTCGCCAGAGATGTTTGGAATCGTCGCGGCGATATCGAGCGTGCTTGGGCATTCTTTTCCCGTGTGGCTACGCTTCAAGGGGGGGAAAGGTGTCGCCACTTCGGCCGGGGCGCTTTTGGCGTTGGCTCCCGTCGCCGCGCTGATTGGTGTTGCGATTTGGATACTAACCTTTTGGCTTACGCGTTATGTTTCGGTGGCCTCAATTGCAGCTGCGGCTGCATTACCTCTCATCATTCTGATCGCGACCCGGCTAAGTCGAACCACAGGAAAGTTGTTATTCTACTCGTCGGTTTGTCTCGCGGCAGTTGTGATTTGGCGCCATCGTTCAAATCTTTCGCGACTCATGCGTGGAACGGAGCCGCGCTTTACTCGAAAGTGAAAATCGGCGAAACAGCAATTCTTGGAGCTGGCAGTTGGGGAACGGCTTTGGCTTGGTTGTGGGGCAAGGATGGACGTCAGGTCTCGCTTTGGGGTCATGACAGCGATCGCGTAGCGCGCATGCAAGGAACACACGAGAACAGCGATTATCTTCCGGGGCTCAGATTACCTGGATCAGTGCATGTCACGTCCGAGCTCAGTGATTGCACCGGCGCGGATCTGATCGTTTTCGCGACGCCGTCGACAGCTTTGCGAAAGGTTGCAACCCAACTGCGACAAGCGATTGGAAATGTTCGCGCGGTGCTACTGAGTTGCGTGAAAGGGATCGAGCACGGCACCGGGATGCGGATGAGTCAGATCCTAAGCGAACTTTTTCCAGAACAGAAGATCGCGGTCTTATCGGGTCCAAATCTCGCAGCAGAGGTCGTCCAAAACCTTCCGACTGCAACCGTGATTGGCTGCAACGACTCTGAGTGTGCAACGAGTCTGCAAGGTATCTTGGGGAGTCCGCGCTTCCGTGTTTACACTAGCCAGGAGGTCACTTCCATCGAACTGGGCGGCGCTTTGAAAAATGTGTTCGCTGTCGCGGCGGGAATCAGCGATGGGCTCGGGTTGGGCGACAATTCCAAGGCGGCCTTGGTGACGCGATCGTTGGCGGAGCTGGTGCGCCTCGGAGTTGCCATGGGAGGAACAGCGCAAGCTTTCTATGGATTAAGCGGCGCGGGCGATCTGATTGTGACTTGCTATAGTGAGCGCAGCCGCAACCACACAGTCGGCAAACGTCTCGGGCGAGGCGAATCAGTCATGCAGATCAACCAATCCATGAGGATGGTGGCCGAAGGAATTCCCACTGCGCGGAGCGCTTTTGAGTGCGCACGCCATTTGAAGATCGAGACGCCCATAATTGATCAGGTTTACGCCGTTCTGTATGAACAGAAAAAACCGACGGGTGCGTTGGAAGAAGTGCTGAGCCGCGAGCAAAAAGCAGAACATCTCTAGGGGCCGCATGAACTGTAGCCTGCGACTGCCACGCGGAAATTCAAAATTACAATCCCGCTCGATATCTTTCGGAAAATTCCGCTATCACAGCCGGGTATAACTCGCGCTCGGCCATTTGAATCCGCGCGTGCAGGCTTCCAGCCGTGTCATCAGGCAGGATCCGCACTTCACACTGAGCGATGATCTCACCGTGATCGATTTTCTCATCCACGTAATGCACCGTGCAACCACTGACCTCTTCGCCCGCCTCGAGCGCCTGTTTCCAAGCTTCGAGTCCCGGAAATTTAGGCAGAAGCGATGGATGGATATTGATGATGCGTCGTGGGAACGCTTTGAGCATCGGTGCATGCAGCACACGCATGAAGCCAGCGAGCACCACGAGGTCAACACGTGCCTCGCTTAACATATTCACGAGCTCGTTCTCCACTTCCGGCTCTAGCCGGGTGCGAAGTTGGCCAGGCGGCAGATATGCGTTAGCAACGGAAAACTCCCGCGCTATATCGAGGATCGGCGCATGCAGGACGTCCGAGATTACAACCCGTGCTTCCGCTGCCAGGTCGCCCGAGCGAATACGCTCGAGAATTGCCCGGCAGTTGCTTCCTTTTCCTGACCCAAGAATTCCAATTGGCAGCCGTTTCATTTATTTATTCTGACCGCTAGCGATATATGGACATCGATTGCGGGAAGCGCGTCACAACTTTCAAGGCCCGCTCTTGCATATTTCTTCGAGCAGGCGCGAAGTCGAATAGCCTGCCTCAAATGGAATGATGCGAATTTCAGCGCCGATCTCTTTCAAAAGTGTGCGCTCCTCTTCGTTGAGCGTTTCCGAGGTGTAATCCCCACCTTTCACATAAATGGCAGGATGGCTTGCAGCAATAAACTGCGTCGCTCGCAGTTCGGGAAAAACTGTGACAAGATCTACGCACTGTAGAGCGGCGAGGATTTCCGCGCGATCGCGCTCATTGGTAATCGGACGTCCTTTTCCTTTTAATTCGCGGACCGACCGATCGCCATTCAAGCCGACCGCTAACAAATCGCCGAGCGCGCGTGCAGCTTGCAAGTAGCGCACGTGTCCGACGTGCAGCAAGTCAAAGCAGCCGTTTGTCGCTACCAGTTTTTTCCCGGCAGCATGCAACTGCTTGCTGCGCTCCGAAAGTTCTTCGAGACCGACGATTTTTGGGCTCATGCCTTTCTCAATTAGACGAGAACTATGCGTTAAACGCCCAAAAAGGCGCGGAAAAGTTCCAAAGGACCGAGATGGATTGTCGGTAATCGAATTTTAGCCGCGAAATCTGTGGTTGGCCTTTTATCGATTTGCGCCACGTTGTGGAAAATGAAGTCGAGACAGACCTTCCACATTTCCAGGAAACCGGTCGTGCCTCTTGAGGAAACCGAGAAGTCACACGGTTTACGTAATGACTTAGGGCTGCCGCGCCTTCATGGTTCACCGCGTCTTCTCGCCATTGCGCGCGACCCTTGGACAATTTTCGCATATTGGAATGTTGACTGGCCATCGATTTTCAAAAACGCCGCGCCTGTCGATCGACAGGTTCATTTCCGGATTCATTGTGCAGACGGTCTGGAGGAGAAAGAAGCGGCTATCGAACCGATGGCGGGAATGCATTATATAACAATGTCGCAACGGCATCGTGCTTGTCGCGTTGAGATCGGATATTACCAGCCCGCTGACGTCTGGCATTCGGTGGCGATGTCGAATGAGATTGTGATCCCGCCCGCGGAAATATCCGAAGCGGAGCATGTGGATCTTGCTACGATTCCGTTCCATCTCAGGTTTCAACAGCTTGTCGATTTGTTTGGAGCCGCGAACGACGATGCATTGGCCACCGTAATCTCTCGATTTCAAACGCGCGCAGTGAGCAGCGGAAGATATGAAAAGTTATCTCCCGAAGAGCGCAAAATTCTCCGGCGAGCAGGCGTTGCGCTGTCCGAACTCGCCAATGCACGGCGCGCTTTCAATCAGCTCGATAGCGAAAAGCTCCGGAAGCAGGCCGAAGTCTTTCTCAAGTCAGGCGCAACCAGCCCGTCGCGAGGGTTCAAAATCGACTGGGCCTCAGCTGGATCTTAAAGCCTGCTGTCTCTCTAAAACTTGTCAGCAGGGCATTTTCTCAACGCTGATGCGTCACTCGTGGGATTGCTGCTATTCCTAGCTCTCGCCTGGTGTTTCCATCATCAAGTGCCGTGCGTGCGTGTGATCGGAAACTTGGGCAACCAGGTTTAGTAAGGCGCCCAGACTCCATGCGAGCACGAACCCAGCCGCTCCGATGACGATGCCGAGTGGGCCCGGGATGTAGTCCACGCGATAACGCGCCAGCCACAGGATTGAGCCGAGCGAGCCGAATACAATCCAGATCACACCGGCGATTTTCAGCGCGCGTGACCAGGCGGTCTCACCGGGAATTTTCCGCGGGCCAAGTTTGGAGTTGTAAACGCTGTAGCCGAAGTAAATCACGATGCCGAACGCAAACCAGTAAATCAGCCGCTCCCAGGTTAGCCACGGCAGTGAGATCATAAGAGCAAGTGCCGACAGCGCACCCATCGGTGCGACGAACCACACAGCTGGCGTTTTGAATGTGCGCGGCAACTCAGGCTCGCGCAGCCGCAGCACAAGAACTCCTATTGAGACGATCACGAACGCCAGCAGTGTGCCGATAGAAACAAGGCTGCCAGCTTCGCGCACAGTGAAGACTGCTGCAAAGCAGGCCACAACGATTCCTGTGGCTATCGTCGTGATATACGGCGTGCGGAATTTTGGATGAATCCTGCTCACAAACTTCGGCAGCAAACCGTCGTCCGCCATGGTGAAGAAAATCCGCGACTGGCCCAAGAGCATCACCAGAATGACCGAGCTGAGCCCCGCGATGGCGCCCAGTTTGATTAGCGAGGCCATCCACCCCACACCAGCATGGTCGGCTGCCACGGCAATTGGATCCGGGACATCTAATTGCAGGTACGGGACGATGCCGGTCGCCACAGCCGACACCGCGATGTAAAGAACGGTGCAGACTAACAGCGAGCCGATGATGCTGATCGGCATGTCGCGCTGGGGATTCTTTGCTTCCTGCGCTGCGGTGCTCACAGCGTCGAACCCGATGTAGGCGAAAAACACTATCCCTGCTCCCTGCATGACGCCGCTCCAGCCAAAATGTCCGCGCGTACCGGTGCTCGGCGGGATAAACGGATGCCAGTTGGCGGGATTGACCGCGTGAGCCGCGCCGACGATGAACAGCAGCACCACCGCCACTTTTACAAACACAATGACGTTGTTGACTGTCGCCGATTCGCGAATGCCGATCACCAGCAGGAGCGTAACGATAGCGATAATGATGACGGCTGGCAGATTGAAGATGGCCATAACTTGCGTTCCGTCCGCCAAAGTAATGAGCGTTCCGCGCGCCGCCGATAGCTGGGCCGGAATATGAATGCCAATGTCGCGCAGAAACGAGACGACGTAGCCTGACCAACCGATAGAGACTGTGACCGCGCCGAGGGCATATTCCAGAACCAAGTCCCAGCCGATGATCCACGCGAAAAGTTCGCCGAGCGTCGCGTAGCCATAGGTGTACGCGCTGCCGGCCATTGGCACCAGCGACGCAAACTCGCTATAGCACAGCGCCGCAAAGATCGAGGCTACACCCGCCAGCACGAACGATAAAATTACCGCTGGCCCCGCGTTCTGCGCGGCGACCGTGCCGGTTAGCACGAAAATGCCTGTGCCAATGATTGCACCGATGCCAAGCGCCGTCAGGTTGGTTGCCCCTAGCGCACGTTTCAAGCGAGTGTCCGTCAGTGCGTCAGCTTGAAGTTGGGTCACGCTTTTTCGTCGAAATACGTTCATGGGCAAAGTTTGGTTTTGGTTGTGCTAGTTGGGATGGGCCAAGTAAGTCATGCTGGCGACGATTTTTTTCCAAGAATTTTCCAAAGGAAATAAATCGGCACGCCGCTAATCACGATCAACAATCCGGGCCAGGTCGTCGCCGTTTGATAAATGAAAAGTACCAAAAGAATCACCGCTGCTCCGACAATGTAGAGAATGGGCACAACTGGATAACCAAACGCCTTGTATGGACGCTCGGCGTCTGGTCGCTTCCACCGCAGTAAAAATAATCCTGCGATTGTGAGAATGTAAAAAATCAGTGCGGCAGAAATTACGTAGTCGAGCAAGTTTCCATAAAGATTGCCGTAACTTCCATCTGCCTTCACGGTGCGCGGCAGCACGAGGACTCCAGCCCAAATTCCTTGAATTATCAGGCCCCACGCCGGGACATGGTTTTTATTCAACTCGCCCACCCGTCGGAAAAAGAGACCGTCGCGCGCCATCGCATAGTAGGCGCGCGCGCCGGCGAGGATCAGTCCATTATTGCAACCGAACGTCGAAACCATAATCGCGACTGCCATGATCGTAGCCCCAGCGCCCGGAAAAATTACATTGGCCGTTTCCGACGCGACGCGATCGCTTGGCGCATTTTGAATCGAAGCGAATGGAAGCGTTGCCAGATACGCGACATTCGCCAGCAGATAAAGTCCGATAACCAGAAGCGTACCGAAGGCGAGCGACAACGGTATGTTGCGCCGCGGTTCCTTCACTTCTCCGGCGATGAACGTGATGTTGTTCCAAGCATCCGCAGAGAAAAGGGAATTGGTCTGCGCAACGCAGATGCCCACAAAGAGACCGAATGCGGTGGCGGCAGTAAGTCCCGCTCCCACATCCTGCAACCCGCCTCGTAACGTCCAAAAGTCGCGAAAATTTTCTGTGCCCGCTCCGGACTTCACACCAACGATAATCCCCAGCAGGACCAAAGCGATGAGCGCACCCGTTTTCGCCGTCGTGAAAATATTTTGCACGAGCTTGCCAAGATTTAATCCGCGCGTGTTCATGAAGGTCAGCAGCGCGATCATCGCCAGACCAAGAAACTGCGCGGTCGAAAGTGAAACAGCGTAGCCGTTAAACCAGCCACCAAAACGGATCGGCGGGATGAGGTAGTTGGATTCAGAAAACCACGGGAGAAGCACGCCACTATAGCGCGCGAAGCCGACCGCGACCGCCGCGATCGTGCCGGTCTGAATCACTAGAAACAGCGTCCAACCGTAGAGAAAACCCCAGAGCGGGCTGTAAGCTTCGCGCAAGTAAACGTATTGGCCGCCAGCCTTTGGCATCATCGCTGCCAGCTCGCCGTACGACAGCGCGGCCATCAATGTCAGTAGACCGGTCACGATCCAAACAACCAGCAGCCAACCGGGCGAACCGACCTGCCGTGCGATGATCGCTGAAACAATGAAAATTCCCGAGCCGATCATTGAACCGGCGACCAGCATCGTTGAATCAAGCAGGCCGAGTCCTCTGACGAATTTTTGGTCGGCTACGGGTGTTTCAGTTATCGCCGCCGTCATTTGAGCCGTTCCATTTGGCGGAGAGTAAATCATCACTCAGGTGTGCCGCGCAATGACAAAACACGCCGTTTACTCTTGGCCCAGCCATCGATCATAGAAACGCGAAATTACTTTCGCGTAAACGGAACCATGTTAATCTCACGCCCCGTGACGTGTTCAAGCCAGCGGCGGTTGTGGCGGACGTTTTTGTCGATTTCGTCCGCTGCAGTGGTGCTGGTTGCCGAATTGACTGCCATGCCGCAGGTCACTTACGCGCGGGCAGACACGCACTTTGTAGCGATTCCGCTGGTGCGCTCCCAGCAAAATCATTTGATGGTGCGCGCTTTTATCAACGGCAAAGAAGCGTGGCTCACGATCGATAGTGGTGCGCCGGTAAGCGCAATCGCTGTGAATCGTCGCAATTATTTCCGGCTCAAACCAATCAGCGCCAAGTCGAACCTGCCGGCACGCATTCAGATCAACGGCGCATTCAACAATGTGGCCATCGCGCGCGAGCTGCGGCTGGGAGGGCTGACTCTGATCGATGAACCAGTGGTTACTGTCGATCTGGGCAACTCTGCTCGCGCGGCGCGACTGGTTCACGAAGAGCAAATCGACGGAATCATTGGAGCGGATATCCTTTTTCCAACCCAGGCGGTGCTGGATTGTCAACGGCAGCTGCTCATCTTAAAAACCGACCCCGACGTTTTGGGCGGTGTTCCTGGTTTCGACCGGCGCGGATTGCAAGCTGTTCCCATTCAAGTAAGCGACGGTTTTAATTTGTATGTGAATGGTTCGATCAATGGGAAACCTGCCAAGTTCATGGTCGATACGGGGTCGTTCGCGACGCTCTTGCATCGTTCTTTCGTTAGGCGAATGCGAATTGCCACTCGCGAGACTCGGTATAGTTCCTCGGCCGTGAACTTGAAGGAGCGTGGCCTGCGCGTAGCGAGGATTCGCAAGCTGTCGGTGGGCTCAGTCAATATCACTGGCAGGGATGTAGGCGTGATCGATATGGAAGGATTAATCCACGACGGGTTATTGGACGGTTCGCCGCCGGTTGCCGGCCTGCTTGGCGCGGAAACGCTGCGCCGCCACCACGGCATCATCGATTTTGGTACCCGGACGCTTTATTTACAGCAGCGCGAGCTTCCCTGGCAGCGATTCGGTTGGAGGCGTTCTGCTGGTCCTAACTTAACCTACTAGGATTACTGAGTAACCGCGCGGTTGCCCGGTAGTTAGTGATGGAAACGGAGCCAAAGACCATTCGTGGCGGTTGCTTGTGCGGAGCTATTCGATACGAAGGCATCGGCGAACCCTACAACGTCACGCATTGCCATTGCGAAGATTGTCGCAAGAGCGCCGGCGCGCCATTTGCGACCTGGGCTTCGTTTCGGCGGGACAATTTTCAATTCACCAAAGGCAAACCACGCGAAATTGCATGGGCCGGGCGCGTCCGCGCGTTCTGCGCGACGTGCGGCAGCGCGCTGATTTTCATGAGCCAGCCCGATCCTGATGAAATCGATGTCGCTGTTGCCACTTTCGATCAGCCCGAAATTGTTACCCCAGCCGACCATATCTGGACGGAGGATCGAATATCGTGGACCAAGGTCGCGGACAACTTACCACAGCATGCACGAGGCAGAAAAGAATGATCTCGAGTCAATGCGCATTCGCGCGTTGGCGATCGGAGCGCAGAGCATCGGAGCTTTCGCGCTCGGCGCGTTGGCAATTGGAGCTCTTGCATTGGGCGTCATTGCCGTTGGCCGCCTTGTCATTGGTCGAGCGAAAATCAAGCATCTTGAAATCGACGACCTTGTTGTGAACAGGTTGCGAGTGACCGATTCGCTGGAAATTCCACGCGATTGAGTTAATCGCGGTTCAAACAGTTTTCTTCGGCCTTAACGGAGTCTGTCGTGCGATGAACACAATCACCCAAGCGTTCGTTCTCGCTGCTGGACTCGGCATTCGTTTGCGTCCGCTTTTCTTGTCATTCCGAGCGAAGTCGAGGAATCTCTCATTTTTCTGCTGATGAACGAAATCACCCAGGCATTCGTCTTGGCCGCTGGCGTCGGTAAACGCCTGCGGCCGCTGACAGAGGATTTACCAAAGCCCCTCATCCCGATTTTCCAAAAGCCACTTATCACCTTTGCGCTCGATCATTTAATCAACGTAGGGGTGAAA
>Ga0193735_1000023_pt1 | contig 54218 bp, 43 predicted proteins | sample U1m2metaG_FD_145080 | JGI IMG/M metagenome (GOLD analysis project Ga0193735, IMG submission 145080) | Soil microbial communities from a riparian zone of the East river system, Colorado, United States - U1m2 | ecosystem: Environmental > Terrestrial > Soil > Riparian zone | place: USA: East River... | reverse complement strand
AAACCCTCGCTAATTATGCGGCGCTGGACTTTTTTCCATTACCAGAACAAGGCGTTGTTGTCGGCCATCCAACGATCGAATCACGCAACAGGAATGAAGTTGTCTTTCGAATTCCGATTGAGTCTTCGGAAAAAAATCTGTCCTCCATCGCAGGCCTGGTCGTTTATTCGCAGCACCCAAATGGAGAGGACCGCGCAGCCTGGCGAATTTCAGCCGCGCCGACTGTTGCGGCGACTAGTGCCCCGCCCGCTCGCGGAATCTTCACTTTTCTGCTCTTCGGATTTCTCGGCGGCATCATTTTGAATTTGATGCCGTGCGTATTGCCGGTGATTTCGCTGAAAATCTTTGGATTCATTCAACAGGCGGGCCAAAGCCGGCGGAAAGTTTTGCGGAGCGGTATCGCGTTTACGGTGGGAATTTTCGCGTGGTTCGTCGGACTTGCGCTGCTTCTGATTGTGCTCAAGGGCGCCGGACGCGACGTAACCTGGGGTGGATTTCAATTCACGAACGCTTACTTCGTCCTTGCGCTGAGTGTAATTGTCCTCGTGTTCGCGCTGAACCTCTTTGGCGTGTTTGAAATTTCGCTGCCGCAAGGCATGACACGCGGTTTGCTTTCAACCACCGAGCGCAAAGACGATCTGGGCTCATTTTTCCAGGGCATATTTGCGACTGTTCTGGCGACACCGTGCACTGCGCCGTTCCTTGGAACCGCGCTCGGCTTTGCGTTTTCGCAATCGCCTGCAGTTATCCTGGCGATGTTCGTTGCGATCGCTGCTGGAATGAGCTCGCCGTACCTGCTTTTAAGCGCTCAGCCCGCCTGGCTGCGATTTCTGCCAAAGCCGGGTCCGTGGATGTTGCATGTGAAACAATTCATGGGCTTCCTGCTGCTCGCCACGCTGCTGTTTCTTCTTTACGTGCTGGGCGCTCAGCGCGGCTTGGAAGGAGCAATTTGGGCAAGCTGCTTTCTTCTGGTGATTAGTGTCGCCTGCTGGATGAAAGGCGCGTTTGTTCTGCCAACTGCATCAGCGATCAAGCGATCTGTCGTGCTTGGGCTCATGCTCGTGCTCGTGATCGGAAGCGGTATTTATTTCATCGGCGGCAAATTTCGATCTAGCAATGTCGCGTTAACCGATTCGCAACTTCGCGGAGACTGGCAGGCGTTTACACCGGAACGTTTGCAAGCGGAACTGGAACAGGGCCGTACTGTGTTTGTCGATTTTACGGCAGCGTGGTGTATTACTTGCAAATTTAACGAGGCAAATGTGCTCGAAAGCTCAGAGGTCCGAGAGGCGTTTCAGCGTCACGCGATTGTGAAAATGAAGGCCGATTGGACCAACGGCGATCCAACGATCACGAAATTGTTACGAAAGTTTGGCCGACCCGGCGTTCCGCTCTACGTGCTCTATCCTGGAAAAAACGAAGAGCCGATTGTTTTTCCGGAAGTGCTCACCAAGGGCATGGTGCTTGAAAAACTCCAAACCGCCGCGCGCAGGGTTGCCGCACAATAATCACGTAGAGAATGGCGAACCCCGAATGACGAATGAATGCCAATAACGAATGACAAAGTGGTAAGGACGCGATCGCTGCGGCGCGCAGGACGATAGGACATTTTTTGCGCGATTTTCGGCCACCACGTTGAAATCTCTCGGGTTTCTTGGCAATGTGTTGTTCACGAGAAAATTGAACTACCGTAACAACTTCGTTTTCTAACCAAACTATGAACAAAAAAGTAACTTTAAGCGTTGTCACATCACTGATTGTCACAGCAGTCTTTGCCTTGGATCCGCCTCCGGTTGGAAGCGCTGCTCCGGATTTTTCGCTCCCCGATGCGGAAGGCCTGACGCATTCACTTTCCCAATACAAGGGCAAGTATGTCGTGCTTGAGTGGTTTAATCCGGAATGCCCGTTTGTGAAGAAGCATTACGGCACCGACAACATGCAAAAATTGCAGAAAGAATACACAGACAAGGGCGTGGTTTGGCTGACCATCGATTCCAATGCGCCCGGTACCGAAGGCAATTTGACGCCGGAACAGGCCCAGAAAGTCGCAAGTTCCTGGAAGACGCATGAGACTGCGTTGCTACTCGATCCGGACGGCAAAGTGGGCCGCGCCTACGGCGCCAAGAACACGCCAAACATGGTGATCATCAATCCGGACGGAAAAATCGTTTACCATGGGGCGATCGACAGCAAGGCGACGCCCAACCCGGCGGATATCCCCAGCTCGACGAACTATGTCAAAGCAGCGTTGGATCAATCATTGGCGGGCAAATCTGTCTCCACGCCACAAACCAAACCATACGGCTGCTCGGTTAAATATAAATCCTCGTAATTTTGTAGCTACGGTCACTGAACACAGCCGACCCGCGTCGCCAGATGCCGGCTACAGGATTTCGAAGCGGCGGTCGGACACGACCGCCGCTTCTCTTTATATCATCGGTCCTAAAAGTTCGGTGCAACGTGACCCGAATTGCATCTTAAAGATGAGAGACAGGGCCTTGTTCCAGGCATGACTTGTTCAGCCAGATGTATGAGAACTGCTCTCGCTCTGCGGCTCCCAGCGCTTTGATGAACAGCTCCGGTGACCCAAAAACCTTCGCGAATAAGGGCGAAAGTATCCTGATCCTACTCCTTTGTGTCGCGGCGGCTACTCGGGTCTTTATTTTCTCGGCCGCGTTCCCGTTCTTTAGCAATGTCGATGAAGACCTGCATTTTGATCTCATCACGCAGTATTCACACGGCCATGTCCCGCGCACTTTCGATCGATTAAAAGAGGAAACCCTTAGCTGGATTGTGCCTTATGCGTCGCCTGAGTTTCTGTTTACACCGGATCAATTCCCGGGTGCGAAATTTCCGCCTCCTTTGTGGAAACAATCTGGTGCTAGCGCAGACGCAGAGATTGCCGCCACAAGAGCCGCCTGGAGCAGTGAAACTAATTTCGAATCCTCTCAGCCGCCGCTGTATTACTTCGTAGCGAGTGTTTGGTGGCGTGTTGGACAGTGCCTCGGACTAGCTGGCCTTCAATCGCTTTACTGGATCCGTTTCCTGAATGGCCTTCTGATGGCACTCACTGTGTGGCTCGGTTATCTGGTCGGACGAACAGTCGCGCCTGATCGGCTGGAATTGCGCGTCGGCTTGCCGTTACTGCTCGCGTTTATTCCTCAGAACGTTTTTTACTCTCTTAATAATGATGTTCTGTCGCCTGTGTGTTTCGGTGGATTGTTTCTTTGCGTTCTCCAATGGTTGCGTACAAGCAGACCGACTCTGTTACTTGGCGCACTCACAGGTCTGGCAATCGCGGCTACGTACCTGACAAAACTATCCAACTTGCTGCTGGTCGTTGTGGTCTTGGTTGCAATTATCGCGAAGTTGCCCGTCGCGATCCGGCAGAGACCAAAGGCCGCCCTGATCGCATATGCAGTGCTTGCCTTCTGCGCTGCCATTCCGATTGGGAGTTGGATTTTTTGGACAAAATATCAGTTTGGCGATCTCACCGGATCAGCAGCAAAAATGACTTTGCTTGGTTGGACGCACAAACCGTTTTCAGACTGGTGGCGGCATCCAATTTTTACGCTGCGGGGTTTTTGGGTTTTTTGGTGGGACCTCATCACTAGTTTCTGGCGCGGCGAAGTAAAATGGCGCGGTCAGGCGCTTAGTTGTCCAGCTACCGACGGATTGTATGCAGCTTCCACGCCAGTCTTGCTCGCCGCTGCGCTGCTTGGATTGCGAAAGAAAGCCGACCTCTCAACGTTTCAGCGGCAAGCGATTGGCGTAGCGGCTTTATGTTTCTTCGCATCGGTTGGATTTCTGGCTTTACTGTCCGTTCAGTTTGATTTCGGCAATTGTATTAATCCCTCGCGCGCGCATCCATATTTTGCATCGGGCCGATTGCTTAGCGGCGCAATGATTCCGTTCGCGTTATGTTATGTTTATGGCATCGGCTGGCTGCTCCGCCGGATCAATCCTGCTCTGCCTCTCCTGGTCCTCGGCGTCATCTTGCTGTTTATCACAACATCCGAAATCGTAGTCACTCGCGTTGTGTTCCCAAGCGAGCACAACTTGTTGCATCCTTAGAAGATTCCCACAACTTGCCGACGGGTTGAGAGATTTCGGACAGGCTATACAGAGAGCCGCCTTGGCGAGAGCCGCGAGAGCAGGCGCAGGATTGGCATCGGCGTGATTCGGACGAGAAACATACCGAGTTTGATTGGTAAGCCCGGAATAACGAGCGGACGATCCGTTTCCAATGTAGTAAGCGCATCACGCACGACTTGTTCTGCGGGAACGAAAACGAACTCGGGGCCAGTGTCCGGTTGGGCACCCGGGCGTTTGGCGACTTCCTGAAATTCCGTGTGTACCGGCCCCGGACAAAGGGCGCAGACGCTTACGCCTGTCCCCCGAAGTTCCGCCCGAAGTGCTTCAGAGAGGCTTGTAACGTAGGCTTTGGTTGCAGCGTAAACGGCAAAGCCGGGAATCGGCAGAAATCCAGCCGACGAACTCACGTTCAGAATGCTGCCACGTCCTCTGGCGATCATTCGTGGAAGCAAGTGGCGAGTGAGTGTGGTCAGGGCGACAATGTTTACGAGCGTCATTTGCTCGTTGCGAATTGGATAGCTCGTCGCGAAGGCGCCGCTGTCGCCCACTCCGGCATTATTGATCAAGAGATCGACATCAATCCTTTCATGATCCAGCCATGCCAGCAATTCATTCAGTTGTGCAAGATCTGCGAGATCAGTTTTCCGAAACGAAATCGCGAGCTTCGGATGCTGTTGATTTAGTTCGTCGCGCAGTTCGTAGAGCCTTTGCTCGCGGCGCGCGATTAGAATGAGCGATCGTGCGCGACCGCCGAGTTGGCGCGCAAATTCGCGACCGATCCCAGCGGAAGCGCCGGTGATCAGCGCGTTACAGCCTTCGAGTTTCATTTGATATTGTAGCCGAGGGCGTTGACCTCGCCTTGCTAACGTGGCCAGCTTCTTGTTTTCCGCGGTCAACGCCCGCGACTAGAGCGTCGCTGGTATTCATCAAATCCAGGTCCTTGAGCTCCCTTTGTGTTAATGCCCGCCAATGCCCGCAAGGCAAATCGCCGAGCCGAAGATTGCCGACTCGAACGCGCAGAAGACGTTTGACGCGGTATCCGACGGTCTGGAACATGCGCCGAATCTGCCGATTTATTCCCTGCCGCAAGACAACGCGAAGACGCGTAGGCGAGAGGGAACGAAGCTGCGCAATTTTCGCGTGTTGGCCATCAAGAACAATTCCGCGCATCAGCTTTGGAGCAAGCGTCGGATCCCACGGTCGATCCAGCGTCACCTCATATTCCTTGTCGACCTTGAAACGGGGGTGGGTGAGCCGCTGCGCCAATTCACCGTCGTTGGTCAGAAGCAGCAAGCCTTCAGTTTGCGCATCGAGACGTCCGACATTGAAGAGTCGAGAAAATTTTTTGGGCAGGAGATCAAAGACCGTGTCGCTCGCGTGGAGATCTTTTCGAGTCGAAACGAATCCGCCGGGTTTATGCAACATAATCGTAAGCGCCGGAGCGGCGTGAACAAGTTTACCATCGACTTTGACGTAGTCGCGCGCCCCTGGCTGCGCACTGAAGTTTGTGCAGACCTTGCCATTGATTGTGACGCGGCCCGAAGCGATCAACTCATCGCAATGCCGACGTGAACCAAGACCGGCAGCAGCAAGGAAGCGGTTCAAGCGCATGGCGCTTTTGTTAAAGCGTTAAGCGGATCCCCTTCAACGCTTCAACCGTTCAACGCTTCACGCGCCTAGACATCTGGCTTCGTTTTGGGCAGGCCGATGACCTTCTGGCCTTCCTTCCATTGACCGCGCTTTTTCAAAAGCTCGACCCGTTCGAAGCGCTTTAGCACATTGCGCCTGGCGGCGATTGTGCTGGCTCCTTTTAAACTGCGATGTTGCGACATGGGTAAATAAAAAGTTAAAATGTTACAAGTTAAACGGGAAAAGAGCTCGAACACTAATTCAGCTCAGGAATTTTTCAAGGTGAACACGTCGTTCCTTTTAACCTTGTAACCTTTTAACAAATCAACAACTCAACAACTCCTCATAATTGATTACTAAGCACCACGTAGGTTCCGCACTTTGTGATTTGATGGTAGATGTGAAAGTGGTTGGTTAAGATTTGTTTCCAATGATCGGCCCGGCTTTCCTCGATAATCAGGTAAACAGCGTCGGGTTGGCCCCATTTTTCCAACACCGCGGCTTCGTTCAAAAACATGTCAATAGAGGGATTGCCCAGTGGGGTTTCTTTCTCGGGCTTCTGATTAACTAGAAAAAATTTCCGGTTCAGATAAAAAATGAGGCTACTACCATCGGCGAGCGGTCCTTCAAAGATTGTATTGCCGCCTGCGTCCAGCCGTGGATTTAGAAATCGCGCCATATCAGCCAGTGAAAAATAAGGGGCGGTTTGCGCGACCGCTTCCATCATGCCGAGGCCGGCCGGGATCATTGATGCGGCGAGGGCGATGGCCGCAAGTCTCTCGCGTTGCTTGGAAATAAAGTACAGAGCTACCAAAGACAAACAAATGAGCGAGATGCCAAGGACCGCGGCCAAAGGTCGAAATGCCAGCCATGTTGAAACTGGCATATCGTGCAACGCCTTCCAAGCCGTCCAGCGCGCGTCCATTGTCCCCCAGTTTCCGTTCAGAGCGCGGGCCGCGCCCGCAAGAAAGAATACCGCAGACGCGATCATCATGCCGACGAGTCCGACAGCGATTGCACCGGCGGCACGTAACCCCTGCGGTATCCGCTCCCATGCAGCGGCTGCCCAGAGCGCGAATGCGCTCCACATGGTCATTGAATAATAATCCTGGCGTTGTCCCAGAAACAGCAGCGGAATAAAAATGACGCCCATCCAGCAAAGCGGTAGCGCGTCCGCGAAACTGATCTCGCGCGGTCGAATCACACGGCGCCAGGCAAAAATAACGCCGGGCAAGAGCGCAATAGACCATGGAAACCACCAGGCGAGATGCATGGCCAGAAACTGGTACGCAGGCATGCCAAGGAAATCATGTGTTTCATCGGTAAGTCCGCGCAGATGGCCCAGCCATTCGGAGCTGATCTGATAACGAAAATACCCGGCGAAATGCCATTGTGCCCAAATGTGCCATGGCGCGACGATCAGGACGAAAATCGCGAGATATTCCCATCGCAACAGTCCACGAAATCGTATGCGTGCTTCGCGGTAGAAGATTGAGAGGATAAGAAAAACCGCGGCCGGATAAGCGATGCCGAGCAAACCTTTGGTCAGGCAGGCGAAAGCCGAGCAAATCCAAAAGCCGGCGAACCAGATGCGACGGTCACGCCGGCGCTGATAACCGCCAATCGCGCAAAAAATCGCACCTGCAATGAGTGCGCTGACCAAAGGTTCGGGCATGACGATGCGCGCGAGCAGAAATGTGCCGCACAGACTCAGATAAATCAGACCAGCGATAAAACCACGCCAGTAATCCGTGAGCTTTTCGCCGATCAGAAAGATAAGGGCAGTGGAGGCGACAACCGCAAGAGCGACTGGGAGCCTGGCAGTTGCCGAATTGACGCCAAAGAGCTTAAACGAAATGATGATCAGCCAGTAGAGCAATGGGGGTTTTTGCAGCCGCGGTGCGCCATTGTTCGTAGGTAGAACCCAATGATGCGTCTCGACCATCTCGCGGGCGGCCCCTGCGTATTGTCCTTCCGTTTGACTGTACAAATCGCCGGAACCGATCGTCGCCACGTGGAGCAGCGCAGCCAACGCAATCAGAATCACGAACAAGGCATGGCGCGTAGGCGGCGGCGGCAGCGCCGGCGGCTCGAGCAGAGTTTCTTCCAGACTTAGGCTGCGGGCGCCAGCAGTCATTGAGTGTATTTCTTGCCAGAAATTGGAACTTGCGATTCGCGCTGGAATTCGGCGGAATCATCGGTTCGATATTTTTTCCAGTGCGCCGGCAAATGAAGCAGTTTTCCTTCTGGCATCTCGATCAGTGCAAGCATCTGGTGGCATTGGGCGATGAGCGTATTGTCTTTGGGTCGTGTAATTTGGAATGCACACCAGAACCGCACGCGCTCCACCCTGTCCAGCCGGCCTTCAATCACGAGTTGATCTCCAAGCTTAGCCGGCCGGCGATAATCAATCTCGGTTCGCACGACTACCGGGTACCTCCGATTCTCGGCCATTTCCGTGAGAGCCAGGCCTAGCTCTTCAGCAAGACGCGTCCGCGCGATCTCGATGAACCGCAGATAAGCAATGTTCGAGACGACACCTCCGCAATCGGTATCGAAAAACATCACCTGCACTTTTGTGCGAATGCGCGGAGAAACGGCCATGGTAGGATTTCAAACTTGGGGGTTTAGATCCGCTCGCTTTTGCTTCGTAACACGTAAAACGATAATTCGGCGGTTTCGTGGCTCATGCCCGCGAGTGTGAGATTTGAGAGTTCAGATTTCAAATTTGAAATTCGCTTGATTGGTTGCGGAGGATCGACAGCACAGCATCGGCAACTTCCTCGACGCTGACCGCCTTCATGCAGCGGAAATCAATCGGACATTCGCGAAGAAAACAGGGACTGCATTCGACATGGTGCCGCAGAATGATGTGACCGTTGCCAACTGGGCCAGTGAGTCGGGGCTCCGTTGAACCGAAAATGGCAACGACAGGTATTCCCAACAATGCGGCGAGATGCATTGTGCCGGTATCGTTCGTAAGGAGTAAACGGCATTCGTGCAGTTCGTCGATTAGTTGGTCGAGCGTAGTCTGACCAATCCGATTCACACAGTGATCACCAAGCGCGGCCGCAATCTGCTCGCCAGCTGAGGCGTCGCGCGCCGTTCCAAACAACATCCATTGGGCGGGCGATTGCGCGCTAATTCTTTCGGCTGCCTTGGCAAAACGCTCTGGTAACCAGCGTTTGGCGGGCCCGTATTCGGCACCCGGACAAAGACCGATTTTGATCGGTTGGCGATCGATGGCCGTTTGGAGACTGTCCGTCGACTGTCGAACGCCTGCTCGCGATCTGTCGGACTTAGATGTATCTGCGCCGCATTCGCGCGCGATACGGAGAAAACGGAGCGAATGATGTTCCGGCGGGCCTGGCTTTCGTGGAACCGGCACGATTTGGTTAAGCAGCCAGTGTCGCCAATGGCCGAGATAACCAACTCTTCGCGGAATGGCAGTCAGCCACGACTCCAAAGCAGCGCGCAACGAATTTGGGAAAAGGATGGCCACATCAAAAGACGGTCCGCGCCGAAGTAACCGCACAGCTGAAAGGAGTCGGTTCCCTGACAGAGGAATAATCGCATCCACTTCGGGGACAAGTTTCCAAATCGGTGCAATCTTTTCCGGGGCGGCAATAGTGACTCGAGCATCGGGACGGCCAGCCTTGACTGCGCGGACAGCGGGGACGCTCATCACGGAGTCACCAAGCCAGTTGCTTGAACGAATGAGAATTTGGAACGGCTTTAGATCTTGGGGTGAAACTCCCGGTGGTACGTAGACGCCACGCTTATAGTGCGCGAGAAGGAAGTTAGGCTGGGGCGTTTTCCAGCGATTGTGCACCCAAAACCAATCTTCCGGTGCGACCCGAATTTGCTGTTCGATGATCTGATTTATTTCTGCAGTAAGCGCAACAACAGAGGCGCCCGCCCGCTCAAAGCGCTCGGTAAACACCATGCGCCAGCGTGCCGGACCGATTGTGTAAACCCCCGCAGCGATCAGCGCCGCTCGGGTCCTCTTGGCAAGCAAGGCTGGCAGGGGTGAAGTGGATGCCAGCCTTCCAAAGAAGGGTGTCCACAGCCCATGATCGCCAGCATGCTGGTCGGACAAAACACCAACGCCACCGCCGGACCGCAACAGATCGGTCACAGGTTGAAATCCCTGCTGGCGATCGAACAATTCCAGGCCAGTTTGGCCACGTGTCCGGCGCACATGCGCGTCAATGAAGCGATTGCCAAGTTTTTGATAGACACTCGCATTCCGTACGTATCCGACGAACTTCGGCATCAATTGCGCGAACAATTCCCATATTCCGAGATGACTCAAAACGAGCACCACGGGAACGCCGGCGCGAAATTCCCGGTCCATTGCTTCGATATTGTCAACCGTGACCCGCCGCAGGATTTTCTCCGGCGGCATCGCGGTGAGTTTAACGCTACAGAGAAGATTGGCGCCCAGTCGTTGGAAATGGCGGCGGACGAGCCGACGCATTTCTCGTGGGGTCTTTTCATTGGAAAACGCAATAGCAACATTGCGTTTTGCCAGGCGTCGATATTTCCCGGAAACGAGCCAGGCACAAAAACCGAGAAACTGTCCGACGGCAAAGAGAAGGGGCATTGGTATTGCGACAGCAACTGCTAACCCTGTGCGATAGAGGAGATAAACAACGAAATCGAGCATTGCAGGACAGGCAGTATCGCAGCGCGGCGCCGCAGGGTAGATTTGCCTGCGGTCTGCTTCAACCAATATAATGTGCGCGGTGTTGCCATCCTCTTTCCATTCCGCTGACGCCGATTTCGCGCGCATAATCTCGCGAAAGTTCGTACATGGCCGATTTCTTATCGTCGGCGCGAACTCTCAGAAACTTGAGGGCCAGTTTGCTGAAGTGAAAAGAGACGCTGTCGTCATGTGGTCTCCCAGTGACCTGATGATGAAGCTGGGGCAGGGTGAGGCCGCAGCACGCTTTGAGGCCGCTGTTTGGTTTTATCCTTCGGGAGAAAACGATGACGATCGAATGGCGGAAGTACTGTCAGTTTGGGCAGCGAGCATTGTGCTCGTCCCTGGTCCCGGCGCGGACGCTGGCAGGCGTCGCCCGCGCCTCGTTCAGTGTTTTGAGCCCTTCGGACTACTCCCTGATTATGAATGCGATGTGATGGAGTTGGATCCGGCAGCCGTGTGTCTTCGGCACCAGCCAAGCGTAGCTGCCAGCGAACTAACGCCGAAAGTGGAGACGGCTTTTGCCAGGTTCAGCGGAGCGTTGAGCGACTTGAAGCGATCACTTCAAATCCGCGGCTCTGAATTGGAGGGCGCGCACCGCCATATCGCCGCACTGGAGGAAAAATTGCTCAAACTCAAAGAATACCGGCGCGAGTTGAGATTGCTGAAAGAGCAGAAGCAAACTCTGCGGAAATCGCCTGAGCGCCGCGTGGGCCAGATATTGCTCGTGCCATATCGTCTTCCGGAAAAACTAGCGAAGACGATTTGGAAAAAGCTCCGTCGGCCCGCGCGCGAACGTCGCCCTTCCGTTGCCTCAAGCGAATACCAGGAATGGTTCGAGCGGCATCGCGCAAATGCGCGCGACCTTGAGCGAATGCGAAATGAATTGCGTGCGTTTGCTTCGAAGCCGCTGATTAGCGTCATCACGCCAGTGTTCGACACTCCCGTGCAACGGCTTGAGGAAGCAATTGAATCAGTGCTCGCGCAAGCATACGAAAACTGGGAGCTCCTGTTAATCGACGATGGATCGAGCGATGCCGAGCTCCTCCGTGCGCTGCCTCTACTCGCGGCTCGCGATCGGCGTATCGTACTGAAAAACCTCGGAAAACATGAAGGCATTTCGGCAGCATCAAATCAGGGACTAGCACTCGCCCACGGAGAGTGGGTCACTTTTCTCGATCATGACGACGTCGTCGAGCCCGATGCGCTTTTCCAGATTGTGAAACTTTTACAGACCCATCCAGATGCGGATCTGATTTATTCCGATGAAGACAAGCTCGGCGAAGACGGTTTCGAGGCTCCTTTGTTTAAGCCAGATTGGTCGCCCGATTTTTTCCTTTCTTACAATTACGTTGGCCATTTGACCGCGGTACGCCGCGATATTGTGCAAAAGGCTGGAGGCTTCCGTTCACAATTTGATAGCGCACAGGATTATGACCTGTTCTTTCGCGTGATCGAGCAAGCCAAGCGAATTCATCATATCCCTCGAATCCTGTATCATTGGAGGCGATCCGAAAGCTCCAGCGCGATCAGCGTTCGTCAAAAACCGGAACAACTCGAAGCGTCGCGGCTCGCGATTGAAGATCACCTGAAGCGCCGCGGCGAGCCGGCTCGCGTCGCAGTGGACTGGCGCACCCACGCCTTCTGGGTCCGGCGCAGACTGTCGGAACCGAAGAAAATTTCAGTGATCATTCAGAGTCGCCGCGGCCTCGAATTGCTCGAGCGATGCATCGAAAACCTGACGAGCAGAACAAGTTATCCGAATTATGAGATCGTGATCGTTCAAGGCGATAAATTCCATGGCGCATCGGATTTTTCATCGCGTTTCCCCCATCATTTGCTGCGTTTCCCAGGGGAGTCCAATGACTCCGCGGTAAAGAACTTCGCGGTAAACCAAACGAACGACCCATGGATTCTTTTCCTGGATGAAAGCATCGAACCGGTCGAACCGGAGTGGCTGACAATCATGGCCGAGCATGTCCAGCGAGCCGAAGTCGGAGCCGTAGGGGCGCGACTGCTAAATCCGAACGGCACCATTGAACAGGCGGGGACAGTTGTGGGTGTCAATAACACTGCGCAACGCGCGTTTCACGCTTTTCAGGCCGACCATCCGGGCACGAATCGCCAGTTGCAGGTGACACGAAACTGCAGCGCAGTCTCGAGCGCGTGTATGCTTAGCCGGCGTGAAGTTCTTCAGCAAACCGGCGGCTTCGATGAAAGTCTGGGAGGCACGTTGGCCGATGTCGATCTTTGCCTGAAAATGCGACGAGCGGGTCATTTGATTGTTTACACTCCGTTCGCAAAACTTTGCTGGCGTGAAGCACCATCAGATGAGATCGACGTGAAGGGCGAGGCGATTATGCGCGAGCGTTGGGCAGACGTTTTACAGAGCGATCCTTATTACAATCCAAATCTTTCTCGCGAACGGGCCGATTTCTCGCTAGGCAAATTAAACATTGGCTGAATTGAAATGAGTAAGCGCGAAAGAAATCTGTGGGAAGGTATCGACGTTGGCGCGCAAAAGAGCCTAAACACCCGAGATTACCGCGCTGCATCCTTCACCCAGGAGCTTTCGCAACGTGGCGTAGGCGGTAGCGATCTCGCCGCCGCGGATCGGAGCCAGCGCGAGATTAAGGACGCGTGGATCCCAGGTGTGGAAATTTTCGCACGAAAGGTTCACACGCAGCGGCACCGTGGACTTTTTGGCGAATTTGTGCGGCGCGACGAAGGCATTCTCGCGCAGATTGGCTTCTGGCCCAAGCAATGGTCCGCTGCGCGGATGTTTTCGGGAACGGCCAAGGGTTTTCACGTGCATCCACCCAGCATTCCAGAAAATAGCGATCCAGTAGATTGGTTGCGCCACTTGTATATCGATGAACCGGATAAGTATTCATCGCGCCGGTATGACGAGGAGCAGTGGGACGTGATGTTTTTTGCTCAGGGTCGCGTCGAGATGATTCTATACGACATTCGCGCTGGACTACCTCGGCGAGTGATGCGTTTCTTTGTGGACGGCGACAATCATCGCAGCGATAACAATGTCGGCGTAATAATTCCACCGGGTGTGGCACACGCCATTCGCGTTGAAGGTACAGAAGACGTGATCATGGTTTACGGGACGAGCATGGTTTTCCGTCCGGAATTCGAAGGGCGCATTGCGAGTGACGTGGAAACCGCTGCGCTCCCAGAATCGTGGCAAAAATTCCTGTCGCTGTAGCGGCGGTCAATAACCGTTGTATTAAGCTTACGCCGCTCATAGAGCGCCCATTCAGTAAATGAAGCGAAGTTTCGATCCGGCCGTACTGGAGATGATGGATCGGGACCAGCCTCCCTCCGCGGAACTGGAGCGCGATCTTGAACGTATTCGGCAATTGAATCACTGGTTTGGAAGCTATCGGTTGATTTTGAGTTTCATTCGACGTTGGATAAAGCCGGGCGCGCGGCTGCAAGTAGTTGATCTTGCCACCGGGTCGGGAGATATACCGCGGCTTATCGTTGATTATTCCAGATCGATTGGCGCAGTGGTTGAGATACATGCAGTAGACCGTCAACCCGCCACCCTAGAGATCGCCCGAAAATTGAGCGTCGGTTATCCGGAAATTTCCTATATCGCCGCCGACATCCTGGAATGGTGTCCCCCTGAACCGCACGACATGGCCCTTTGCACGCTTGCTCTCCATCATTTCAGCGACGAGTACGCAGTGAAAGTGCTCCGACGTTGCGGCGAACTGGCCACAACATTTGCGCTCGTATCCGATTTGCAGCGCGGATTTTTTCTCAAGGCTGGCGTCTATCTTTTGACGGCGCTGATTTTTCGTGAACCGATGACCCGTTATGATGCGCGTCTTTCCGCCGCGCGCGCGTTTTCGTTTTCAGAAATGCGTGATTTGGCACGAAAGGCCGGTTGGCAAGATTTCGGCCACAAGAAATTCCGCTTTGCACGGCAGGCGATCTGGCTTGAGGCGTTGTCACCCCATTTGGCATTCTGATCGGAGACGCTTGCTTCGCCGTTGTTTTGTGCGGACGCTGGGAAGAATCTCCGGATATTTGCGTACATGATCAACTCTGTTTTTACGATGCGGATCATTACGACGATCGCCGAGGCGCAGGCGCAGTCACATGCTAAACGCCGTGTACTTGTTCCCACGATGGGCGCTTTGCACAAGGCGCATGGAGAAATGGTCCGGGTCGCACGCAAGCATGCTGGCCACGATGGCGAGGTGGCGTTGAGCATATTCGTTAATCCGCTGCAGTTTGAACCCGGAAGCGATTACGAACGCTATCCACGTTTGGAAAAAACGGATGAAGAATTTTGTCGGAACGCCGGGGTCGATCTCTTGTTCCGTCCGAGTGTTGCGCAGATGTACGCTGACGATCGCTCCGTGTTTGTCGAGGAATCGTCTCTTTCAAATACGCTGGAGGGCAAATCGCGCCCCGGACATTTCCGCGGTGTCTGCACCGTCGTCGCAAAGTTATTCAACATTCTTTCAACGGACGCCGCTTTGTTTGGTGAGAAGGATTTTCAGCAATTAGTCATCGTTCGCCGTATGGTACGCGACCTCAATTTCAAGATCGACATCATTGCAGTGCCTACGGTCCGCGAAAAAGACGGCTTGGCATACAGTTCGCGCAATCAGTATTTGAATATCGAAGAACGGAAGCAGGCACCAGTTTTGCATAAGGCTTTGTTGGCTGCCGCAAATGCCGGCAACAAATCGGCGAGAGAAATTGTCGATCTTGTCCGCAAAGTGATCGGCGAAGCGTCGCTGGCGCGGATTGATTATGTGGAGGTTGCTGATGCGGGAACTTTGCAACCCATTGAAACGGTCAGACCGAATTCATTGCTCGCGCTTGCTGTGTTCTTCGGGAAAACTCGCTTGATCGATAATATCCGGTTGGGATGAAGGAATACGATTTCGTGGTGATTGGCAGCGGTATCGCCGGCCTGAGTTTTGCATTGAAAGCGGCGAAGCACGGATCGGTAGCTGTTATAACGAAACGCAAAGGCTCCGACACAAATACCGCCTGGGCGCAAGGCGGGATCGCCTGCGTGACGAGCGATGAAGATTCGTTCGAGTTGCATGTGCGCGATACGCTCGAAGCTGGCGCCGGCCTGTGTGACGAGGCGGTTGTGCGTGCAATTGTGACCGAAGGTCCGAAACGTATCCGCGAGCTGGTAGAACTCGGTCTGCAGTTCGATGAGCGTGAAATTTCGGGACACCGTGAGCCTGATCTCGGCAAAGAAGGCGGTCATTCCAAGCGTCGCGTCCTACACGTACGAGACGTAACCGGAAAGGAGATCGAAAATACTTTGCTACGCGAGCTGGGCCGGCAATCACACGTCCAGCTAATGGAAAATCACATGGCGGTTGATTTGATCACCGCTGCCAAGCTTGGTTTCGCGGCAGAAGATCGCTGTCTTGGTGTCTATGTCCTGGATGAAAAAACTGGAGAGGTTGAAACCATTCGATCGGATCGGATCGTGCTCGCGAGCGGCGGTTGCGGGAAGGTCTATTTGTACACGACCAATCCGGACGTTGCGACCGGAGACGGCGTGGCGATGGCATGGCGCGCGGGCGTTGAGATCTCCAATATGGAGTTCATTCAGTTTCATCCGACGTGCCTTTTTCATCCGCTGGCGAAATCGTTTCTCATTTCAGAAGCGGTGCGTGGTGAGGGGGGCATCTTGCGTAACAATCGCGGCGAAGATTTCATGAAGCGGTACGACGCGCGCGGTTCACTGGCGCCGCGCGATATTGTAGCACGCGCAATCGACGCGGAAATCAAGCGCTCGGGCGCCAAGTGTGTGTTTTTGGATGTCACACACAGATCGCCGGAATTCGTTCAAGAGCGTTTCCCCCATATTTACCAGACATGTCTGCGGTTTGGGATCGATATGTCGAAGCAGGCAATTCCGGTGGTACCCGCTGCGCATTATCAATGCGGTGGAATCAAAACGGACGTGAATGGCGCGACGAGTTTGCACGGGCTTTATGCGATTGGCGAAGTCGCGTGCACTGGGTTGCACGGCGCGAATCGGCTTGCGAGCAACTCGCTGTTGGAAGGTTTGGTGGTGGCGCATCGGGCGGCGGCCGAGGCTGTGCAAACACGACGCGCCTCGAAACACAAGGTTCCATTGCCGGAATGGAAATCGGGAAACGTGCAGGACGTAGATGAACTAGTTGTGATCTACCACAATTGGGATGAGATCAGACGCTTGATGTGGGATTACGTGGGAATCGTGCGCACGGACAAGCGCCTGCAGCGCGCCAGCGCGCGCCTGCGAAATCTCCAGCGCGAGATTCGTGAGTTCTATTGGAATTTCAAAGTATCGGTTGATCTACTGGAGTTGCGCAACCTCGCGGCCGTAGCCGCCTTGATAGTCGATTCGGCGCTGTACCGCAAAGAAAGCCGCGGGCTCCATTACACGCTGGATTATCCAAATAAAGACGATCGACACTTTAAACGCGATACAGTCCTGAGTCGCGGCTAATGCTATAGCTGGGGTAGTCGAGGCGGTTTCTCTGAATTGCGGCCATCCCACGGTTCGGATCATGCAACACTACCTCATTATCGGATTCCGGAAATTCGCCTTGCCTAAGAGCGCAAAGTCGGATAGAAGATGGCGGCGTTTGAAGATGAGGAGACTTCTTGCGGCTTGTGCCATTCTCGCGATTGCCGGCGCCCCGGAGATCTTCGGGGACGAGCAATCCACTTCGCCTTATGCCACGGCGGCCGACTTTGCGAAGTATGCAATGAAACTGCGCGAGCAGGCCCTGCTCAAAGTTGAGCCGCAGGTTTTTATCCCGACCAGCTCGCGTCCCGCGGTCCAGCGTTATCCGTGGAAGACCAATATCGTGACCACGGTGTTTTGGGTTGGAGAACAAGCCGGAGGCAATAATCCGGTTCCAAACTACAAAAGTTCCTGGGACTTTAATTGGTCGGAGAATTATGGCGGAACCGATACCCCTGATACCGGTGCACGGCGCAATTACATTCCAATAGCGTTTATTCCCAAGCAAAACCCCTTTTACTGCGCTTTACCGTACAACGATGTCACGCATGGTCAGTTCAAACCGGAAGCCCCGCTGGTGATTCCGTGGTTTAAACATGAGTATAGGGGACCGGGGCAGTCGGTATGCCGAGACCGTTGGATTTCGATTCGTAAGGGCAATCGCACGTGTTATGCGCAATGGGAGGACTGTGGTCCGTTTCGCACAGACCATTTTCAGTACGTGTTTGGAAATGAGCGTCCCAAACCGAATCTCAATCACGGTGCTGGCTTGGATGTTTCTCCGGCTGTGCGGGATTATCTGGGACTGGCGCCAACCGATGTGACCGATTGGCAGTTCGTCGAAGTTCGTGATGTGCCCTCAGGCCCATGGCGGAGCTACGGCGAAAACAACCACTTTGTCATCGCGCGTCGTCAGAACGAGCAACGAATGGCAGATCGCGGCCTTGGCGCCGCAAAGAAGTAGACTCCAAGACGCCAACCTAACCGCCTGGCGAAGGAGGCGGGGAAGGGGATCCTATGGTGCTCGGCGGAACGTTTCCGTCGGGTTGAGGACTCGGATGGGAGGGTCGAGCCGCCGCCATGCGAATTAGTTCTGATACCGTGACGAATTTGAATCCTTTTGCCTCGAGCTCATCAAAAGTTGAAGGCATCGCCTCGATCGTTCCCGGGTGAATGTCGTGAGATAACACGATCGAGCCTGGCCGCGTCTCTTTAAGAATGCGAGTGCGGACCACAGCCGGGCCGGGACGTTTCCAGTCATACGGATCGACGTCCCAAAGAATGATGTCGTAGCCGAATTCATCGTGAATCCAGCGTTTCTCGCGGGCCGTGATCGATCCATAGGGCGGCCGCAGCAACGTGGGACGTTTGCCCGTGGCGTTCTTGATTGCATCATCGGTTTGCTGGAGTTGGCGGCGAACGCTTTCGTCCGACATCTTGCCGAAATTGGGATGTGACCAACTATGATTGGCAATTTCGTGACCTTCCCGCGCAGCTCGCGCAACGATCTCCGGATGTTCCGCGACGTTTTCGCCGATCACGAAGAAGGTTGCCTTAATGTGATGCGCCGCCAGCAAATCGAGCAATTTTGGGGTCAGTGTCGCGCTCGGTCCGTCGTCAAAGGTCATCGCGATGTAAGGACCGTCGACGTGGACCGAGTTGAATGTAATGCTCGGTTCTTCCGGCGTCGCTCGAGTCTCTCGTGCTGCTGCAGCTCGCTTTGCCGGCGTAGGTTCCGCTCCGAGCCCGAGGGCAAAGCCTAACGTGGCGAAACAAAAGAACAGCAACCGGTAAGCAGACATAAATGGGAACTTGGCGAAGGTGAATGCGTGTCTAGCAGAGGCTGCCAGTTACGCAAGGCGCGGCTGCCTCCCTTGCACCAAAGCGACAAATCCGCAGCCGATTTTATTCGCGGCAGAAATCAAGGCCGATTCAGCCTTTCCGCAATTTCTGCAGTTGCGCGATGAATGCGGTCGGACCGTCGGGAAAGTAACCGTCGTACCGCCAAACCTTCTGTCCGTCGGCGCTAAGGACCACGATAGTGGGAAACCCTACAATCTCGTACTGCAGCGCAAGTTCGCGGTTTTGTTTTTTCAGCTCGGGGGTTTGCTGTTTGCCACGCGGGAAATCGAGTTCTACGACGACCAGGTTTTCCCGCGCAAAGTCCTTGAATTCCGGTTGTAACAGAACCTCCCTGTCGAACTTTTTGCACCAGCCGCACCAATCTGAGCCAGTAAAATCAAGCAGCAGGAATTTGTTACCCGCTTTGGCCTCTTGCTGCGCTTTCTTGTAATCGGTGAGCCAGCCAGATTCTGCCCTGGCGAACGGCCCGGAGATAAGAACAGAGGCCGCAAGGGCGAAAAGAAAAAAACGGTAGGTTTTCACGTCACCATCTTCGATGGAAATACTGCCTGGCGCAAGAGCGGTACATCACCGCCAGCGCGGCACTTATTTTCTCAGTCCGCAAATAGCCCGGCGAACGAACGCCGGGCTATCGACGGGTTTGGGATCTAGCGCAGATGCTTCGAGACGAGTTTGGTCATCTCGAACATACTCACCTGGCTCTTGCCATTGAATACCGGCCTAAGTGAGTCGTCGGCGTTGATCATGGTTCGTTTCTTTTTATCCTGGCAACCGTGCTTCTTGATGTAGTTCCAGAGCTTTTTGGTAAGCTCCGAGCGTGGTAGCGGCTGCGACCCGACAATGGCAGAAAGCTTATCGTCAGGCTGGACCGGTCTCATGAAGGCGGGATTCGGTTTGCGCTTGGAAGTTTTCTTTTTGGTTTTCGGCATGGAGGCTGATTAACGTTTCGCTTGCGAGAGAGCAACACTAATTTTAAGCAAACGAAAAATTTATTCAGGGGCCATCCGGCGTACCGCCAGAGCTGTCACATCATCGGACAAGGAGTGTTTGGCGTTATTTGGCGTTGCTCGCTCTAAAATTCTCTTGAGTAATACTTCGGCAGTGGGAGCGGAGTGATCCAGCATCTTCTCTAACTGCTGTGGCGTCACTCGACGCTCTTCATTTTTTGACGAGCCAAACAAGCCGTCGGTATAGAGAAGGAAGGCGTCTCCTGGTTTGAAGTCGAGCGGGGTTTCCACAAATTTGGGGCGTTCGATCAGGCCCAACGGAGGTGTGACTGATGCGATCGATTCCGTTGCACCGTTACGGCGAATGATGAGAAGCGGCGGATGACCCGCTCCCACAGCGTGCGCGCTTCCGTTTCTGTGATTGAGCGCGACACACATCGCCGTCATGAAAGAGCGCCCGCCAAAAATGCTGCGAAAGTCATCGTTAACTGCCTCCATCAGGCTGGCTGGCGAACTTTGTTCCACATTGCCATGGTGAAAGAGAAGCTTTGCCAGCGTTGTAAGCAGTGCAGCAGCGGCCCCGTGACCGGAGCCATCGGCAATCCAAAACAAGATCCGGCCATCCTTCATTCGCAGCCAGCCGTAGATATCGCCGCCCACTTGGATCACCGGGCGATAACAGGCTGAAACATCCCATCCCGGCAGCATCAGGGGCTTTTGGGGAATTAGCGATTGCTGCGTCAAACGCGCTGCCGCCAGGTCGCGCTCAAGGTCGCGGCGCCATAGTTCGAGTTCGTCATTTTGCCTCTCTAATTGGCGCCTCATCGAACGGAGCCGAAGCTGGGTCTCGATTCGCGCACGCAATATTGCCGCATTGACCGGCTTTGTTACGAAATCGTCCGCGCCAGCTTGCAAACAAGAGACTTCGCTTTCCTCGCTTCCGTGCGCGGTCAACATGATTGTCGGCACCTGTGCGACTGCGTGGTGTTGATTCGCGCGAAGCTGTTTTAATACCTCCGCGCCATTTGCCCCTGGCATATCGAAATCGAGCAACAGAAGCGAAGGCGGCTTGGCGTGAATCATCTTCAATGCTTCGGCGCCGTTCTCGCACACGTGGCAATTGTAGCCGCCAGACGTTAGTACCTGCGCCAGGATTTTGCGGCTCAAAGCATCATCATCCACTATCAAGATTTCTGCGTGGGAGTCGTTCGCCGTTGACATCTCTATCTTGGATTCGGATGGAAGGCGGACCGTCATTGTATCCGCGCCAATTTTTGCGAAAGCATCGCTGAGTGTGAACAAAAAGAGATTTAATGATTGGCAACAACTCAGACTGCGGATACGATTGTGACAGTCTTTTCCATTTATGAAATTCTCATTGTCGCTTGCTCTATTCACGGCCTTCCTTGTCGCCTCATGCAGTGAAGAGCCGCAGCCACCACCCTCCCGACATCGGGCCGCCAGCTATGGGCCCGCCCAGCCTGAACAGTACCCGCCGCCGCAACAACCATTCAACCCGAATGGGCCGGTTCAACCTACAGGTACACCGCCCGTGGAAACCGCAGCAGCGCCACCTCCTCCGCCAGCCGCGCCGACGAAGGTCGCAAAGGGGGATTATCCATACGGAATCCCCGTTCCCGGCAAACCTCACCTGGTAGAGAGTCCATATTCACCTGGCAAATATATCGATGTGGAAGGATTCCCTCCGGGAACGGAAGTAAAGGATCCGTACACGGACAAGATCTTTCTGGTTCCGTAACGGTTGCCTTGAGGGTGTTCGAGGCTGATGATGGGTGCTGAATTGGCGCGGCGCCTGTGTCTTATCGAGTATCCCGTATTGAGTATCCACCAGCGGTTTCTTCTTATCTATGGAGTTGCGGGTAAAACGGGCACCTAGAATTGACCTAGAGATCACTGTACCCGGCGATAAAAGCATCTCGCATCGTGCGGTAATCATCGCCGCCTTGTCGAATGGAGTGTGCACTCTCAATGGGTTTCTTCCCAGCGAAGATTGTATGCACACGGTGAACGCGCTACGCGCGCTTGGGATCAAGATCGAACAACCCGAGCCCGCCACGTTGATCGTGCACGGGAAAAGGCGGGTTCTTACGCCGCCAAAAAGCGAAATCAATTGCGGCAATTCTGGCACCACCATGCGCCTTCTCGCCGGGCTGCTTGCTGGGCAGACATTTGAAAGTCGGCTTGTCGCGGACGCCGGGCTCTCAAAACGTCCCATGGAACGCGTCATTACGCCGCTTCGTCAGATGGGTGCAAACATTTTCGCGGAAGGTCCGGAAGAGACGCCACCACTGCGCATTCAGGGCGGTTCTTTGCGTGGCATTCGTTATCGACCACCTGTGGCTAGTGCGCAGGTGAAAGGCGCATTGCTGTTGGCCGGTCTCTTTGCGAAGGGCAAGACCACCGTGACCGAGCCAGCACCGACTCGGAATCATATGGAGATGATGTTTGATTATTTCCTGGTTCGAACAGCGGTGGACGGAAATGGCAGCGTCACCGTCTTCGGCGATCAGGTCCCAGAGTCGCGCGACTTTGGCATTCCAGGTGACATCTCTTCTGCGGCCTTTTGGCTGGTTGCCGCTGCGGCACGGCGACGCGGTCATCTGCTCATTCGCGATGTTGGTTTGAACCACACGCGAACGGCGTTACTCGGTGTTTTGCTTCGAATGGGTGCGCAAGTGCGCGAGGCCATTGAAGACATCGACCAGGTTGAACCGCGCGGAGTTGTCGAAGTCACCGGTTTCCCGCTTAAGGGCACTGTCATTCAGGGTAAAGAAGTGCCGCAGCTCATTGATGAACTGCCGATCCTTGCAGTCGCCGGCGCTCTTGCGGACGGCAAGACGATTATTCGCCAGGCAGAAGAATTGCGCGTGAAAGAAAGCGATCGCATCGCCGCAATCGCGCACAATCTGCGTGCCATGGGAGCGCAGGTAGCTGAAATGAACGATGGCCTTGAGATACTTGGTCCGGCGCCCCTGCACGGAGTCCGCGTGCCGAGTTTTGGCGACCATCGTATTGCGATGGCGTTTGCCATAGCGGGTTTGTTCGCTGATGGCGAAACTGTGGTGCAGGAAGCCGAATGTATTCGTGAATCTTATCCTGGATTTGAAACGGTGCTCGAGGAGTTCACAAATTTAAAGCGGATGCAGATCAGCACGCCCGTGATCGGTTCACTTACTCCGGGGCCCGTCGAGGAAGAAGCATGAGTCGCTACAATTGGCCTATGGCGCAATGTCTCATATTTCAACGCGCACGGATCAATGCCCAAAATCCAATGTTCGATTCAGATAGTTGAGCGTTGGGCGTTTTCCCTCATTTTTGCCATCGACCTCACGCTCGGCACACGTTGCATTCCTGCGCGTCCGCCGGCTAAAGTGAAGACCTTATTTTATGGACGCTTCCCAGCAACGTTGTCATCGTGTAATTGCCATTGATGGCCCGGCGGCGTCTGGAAAAAGCAGTGTCGCGCAAGAGCTCGCCCGGCGCCTGGGATTTGTGTACGTTAATTCTGGCGCCATTTATCGAGCAATCACCTGGCACATCCTGCAAAAGAAAGTCCACCCGGAAGAAAGCGATCATATCGCTGGAGCCCTTCAGGCGGCCGACATCACATGCCGCCTGCAAGACAATGAGTCGCGCATTCTGATTGATGACGTGGATCCTGGGGAGCACTTGCGTGATGATCGCGTGAACAAAAGCGTTGCAGGCGTCAGTCAGTTCCCGGTGGTTCGCCAGATTGTTTCGAAGAAACTGCACGAGAACGCACAAAGTCACGATCTGATTGTGGAAGGCCGGGATATTGGTTCGGTCGTTTTTCCAGACACCCGCTACAAGTTTTACATTGATGCTTCGCCTCAGGTGCGTCTCCAGCGTCGGGCCGCACAAGGAGAGCGCGACGAAATCGCGATTCGTGATCGCGCTGATTCTTTACGCTCCGTCTCACCGCTTGTCATCGCGAAAGACGCACATGTCATCGACACGTCACATCTTACGATTCAGCAGGTCATCGACGAGATCATCGACCTACTCAAGAAAATGGGCCTGCCGATCTAGCGGTCCAAAGATTCAGTGAAAACAAATCGCTAAATCGCTAATTCGTTTACTCGTTAAATGAATTTCTATTACTGGCTTGGTTATCATCTTAGCCGTGTTGTTGGCCAATTGTTTTTTCATTTTCGTGTCATTCATCGGGAGCGCATGCTTCAGAGTGGGCCCGTTATTCTCGCGATGAACCATCAGAGTTATCTCGATCCGCCGCTTGCCGGCACGACGTGTGATCGGGCCGTTTACTTTCTGGCGCGGCAAACATTGCTGGACGTGCCGCCGCTCGGCTGGCTTTTGCCGAAGCTCAATGTAATCCCGGTCAATCAAGAGGGCATCGACCGCAGCGCCCTGAAGGCTTTGATTCGTGTTCTAAAGGCCGGGAACGCGGCTCTGGTCTTCCCAGAAGGCTCGCGCACCGTCGACGGTAGCTTGCAGCCGGCCGAGCCGGGATTGGGTCTTATTATTGCAAAAACGCTGGCTCCAGTTGTGCCGATGCGGATCTTTGGCGCACACGAAGCCCTGCCGCGCGGTGGCGGTTTGCACTTTGTCCCAATTACTATCGTAGTCGGAGAACCGATTTTCTTTACGGCTGCCGATCTAAGTCCACCAGGGAAGGATCTCTACAAGCGGCTAAGCCAGCGAGTCATGGATGCGATCGCGGCTTTGCGCTTGAACTGATGCAGGCTATTGCCTTTGTCGAGTAAGGAAAACGAATAAGGCTGCCTTGCGCGCGGGAAATCGATATCGATACTTCACACGTGAATGCGCCGCAGCAACCTGCCGAAAAACTTCGATCACCTCAGGTTCGGAGGAGCGCCGTTGTGCTGATGATCATCATCCTCGCATCACTCGCGCTAGTGGCCGTCTTTGCCAATATTCAGCGCCTTCGCCGTGGTCAGATTGAGACGGTCGTCGTGGTGCCGGCAAGTTCGACTACGCCGCAGCCGCGTTAACTTTCATTTGACTACCAGCCGCCCCCTCGGTTTTGTTCGTGCGAAATTAACGGAAACCTAAAATACGACCTCTGATATGAAAAAACTCTTTGCCCTCTCAATGCTCATTCCTTTGGCGATGGTTTGCTCCTGCCAAAAACAGGATGCGGCGGCCGAACAACAATTCGCTCAGCGCAAGGCCGAGCTGGATACGCGCGAGAAAGCGTTAGACGAACGAGAGAAGGCATTGGCCGAGAAAGAAAAAGCAATAGCGCGTGCGGCGATGATTCCAGCCGACGCTCAATTGCGCGCTCTGAAAAGGGACGGCCCTTCGAATGTTCCGCCTTCTGCAAGCATCCCTCCCGGTTTGGCGCCGCCCGACAACTCGGACCTCAAGGCGAGCAGGGCAAAGAGAATAGACGAGCTGCGCGCTGTAAGGCAGCGCAGGATGGAGGCAATACAGAAAATGAGATCCATGAGGGCACAACCCAATTCCGGTGCCGGGACGCCCGCTGACACGAGCGCGTCTGGCAACCCTAGCGGGTCTGCCGATACCAGCACGTCCGCCAGCACCGGCGCCGAGGCGACTTCACCATCTCCGTCGTCTACGCCCCAGTAGATACGACGGGTTGGCTAATTCATTCAGCGCGAACTAGCCGGCAAATTTGCGCGTTGCGCTGCCAGCTCGCGGGCGTATTGCAGCGTGTCGATTGAATCGACATTCTTGTCGCGCCGGATTGCTTTGATTCTCGGGAAACGCAGTGCCAGTCCACTGGCGTGGCGCGGGCTGGGTTGAATTGAATTGAAAGCGACTTCGAGGATCACGTCGGGTTTCACTTCGCGATACCGGCCATGGTCTGCGATCGTGTTCTGCTTGAAGTGCTCGGTCAGCTCTGCAATCTCCACGTCGGTTAATCCGCTGTAAGCCTTACCAATCGGCAGGAGCTTACCAGTACTTTCATCGCGCACAGCGAATGTGTAATCGCTCAAGACATTATTGCGTTTGCCATGCCCAAGCTCGGCCGCCACGACCACGACATCCAGTGTCGCCAGTTCTTTCTTGAGTTTGAACCAAAACATCCCGCGGTTGCCGGGCAGATAGAAACTCTCCGGGTCTTTGATCATTAGCCCTTCATTTAAGCGCCGCCGCGCCTGTTGAAACGTTTGCTCGATCTCAGCGGCAGAACGTGCAGGCATGATCCTGGCAATTTGAAAATGCGAAGGCAATCGCACGCTGCTAAGTTGTCTTCGCCGCTCATGCAGGGGAGTCTTTAACAATGACCGGCCGTTCAACCAAAGAAGGTCGAAGATCACAAACGCGACTGGGACGTCTGCCGCCGCACGCGCGAATAAATCGGGACCCTCGCTTCTTCGCCCCAGCCGCTTCTGCAGATCGAAGAAGGTGAGTCCGCGACCCTTCTCGAAAGCAATAATTTCGCCGTCGATGATCAGTTCCTTCCGGAAATTCCTGGCTTCATCGGCCAGCTCTGGGAACTGACCTGTGATACGCCGCAAATCGCGAGAGAAAATCTCGACTTGTTGCGCGCTGCGGTGCAACTGTGCGCGAATACCGTCGAACTTGTCCTCCAGATAAACGGTGGCCGGCGCGGACGACGCCAGTTCCCGGCTGGTTGCCGCAGCTTCGGCGAACCGTTCCCACACGGCTTCGGCTGTCAGTTCAGGAGTCGCAAGCATGCATTTAATCGGACGAAAGAGTGACAGCTCCGCACGTGCCAGCTCGTTTCGCGAAGCCAGTAGGGCGGTTTGACCAATATCGCCTAACAGCATGTTGGCCTCCCTTACCTGCTCGATGGAAGCGCCGAATGCTTGCGCGATCGCCTCCTCGACCAAACCCTCCCGCAATCCGATGCGCAGATCGCCAGTGAGAATCTTGACGACGTACTGACCTTCGCGCGCAGATAATTTTGAAAATCGATTGCGCAGCAGTTCAGCCTTGGCGATCGGACCGCGTGCACGGTGGAGATTTTCAAACAAGTGGTCGGATTCACGGATGGTGAACGGTTGCGGTGTCGTTCTCCCATCGAGAACTTCGAACGCGGTTTTGGCTGCATCGCCGTGCGTACTCGCGGCGCGATGAAACTCCGCGTCGCTGATTCTGGTGGCCGCTTGCAGCGCGCGGAAGATTACGGCCCAGCCAATCTGCAGGGTGCGCGGATCGTTCTGGGCAAACGCTTTGCCGGTGAAATAGGGTGTCACGATCGGAAGTTGCTCGCTCGTTAGGCCGCGCAGATAATCGGCAAGCAGTCGAATTTTTTCCAGTTTGGCCGGAGTTGCAGCGATCGCTTCACCAACATTCGCAAACGCGAGGAATTCGGATGCGCCAGGGCACGCGCCTCCCGTGCAGCGTTCGGAGCCCGATGTACCAACGGAGGGGCCGGCAGGAAGTTGTGCCAGCGTAAACTCCATCTGGTTTTCTTCGCTCAACGCCCATGCTTCGATGCCGCGTTCGCGCAAATCGCGTGCAAACGAAGCAGCGAACCCGTGGAGGGTAAACACGCGTCGCGGCCTTACGAGTTCAACGTAGCGAAGGAGATCGTTGTAGTCGGCGTGATCGGAAAGCGCAAACGTCGCGTCAACCTGATAGCGATAGATTGCATTTGGATCGACAGCCCAGCCACTGATCATCGCGACCCGTTTGCGCCCAATCTTTTCCAGCATCTGCGAATGGCTCGCGCTGGGCGGGCAGATCAGAACTTTTCCAGCCACATCTTTTGGGTTGTAGCGAAGATATTTGCAAAACGATTGGCCAAACTGCTCGTAGATTCGGGTCATCTGATAAACCGAACCGTGGAGCATCGGCGTTAACGCAGCACCATCAAGCGAACAGAGGATCTCTTGCGCTTTGCCTAACGAATACCCAAGGAGCACGGGTACTCCACCGTCATCAATTGTTTCCCGGCAGAAAGCAATGATTTGGTCGATGACTTGTTCCGCCGGCGGGAATCGATAGCGTGGCAGGCCGAATGTCGTCTCCATGATGAGTGTATCCGCCTTGCGCCATTCGGCTTGCTCCGCGGATTTCCCGGGACGCAGCTTAAAATCGCCGGTGTAAAGCAATGTCTCGTTGCCAGCGAAAAGGAAACATTGAGCCGAACCAAAGATATGCCCAGCCGGCAATAGCATAAGGTCGACTCCATGCACCTTTCGTTTTTCGCCGAACGGCAGAATGTGCTCTGTGCGGTAGCCTGGCAGCCGGCTTTGCATCAAGCGTGCTGTGCGCTCGGAAACAATGATTTCCTTGTGTGGTGCAATGTGGTCGCTATGCGCGTGCGAAACGAAAGCGAATCGCTTTGCGTCCCACGGATCGAGCCATAAATCCTGATCGGGCAGATACACCCCGCGCGCATAACGAACCTCAATCATAGGACCGAAATTTACTTTCAGATTCGCGTGAGTTCCATAGAAGCGAAAAAACCTTGATGTGCGGTTGCTCGTTGACACCCCATTCAAAATCCGGCTTTATTAGGCGAATGAGGTTTGTTGCTGCTCTCTTCGCTTTGAGCTCTTTGACTATCGCTGCCCCCAGTCAGGCTGCGCGTGAGCGCGTAGAACCAAGAATCGTGGAAAAAATCTCACCGCTGCCGGTGGCGTTAAGCAACGATTTCGAGTTTCGAAAAACGAAGCTCTTCTTCTTGAGCGATAAACCGCCAAAACCAGGGCAGGGCGCCCGGCAGACATCGAGCACGCTTGGCGGAAAATCGAATTCTCCAAGCCAAAAAACGGCGACAATGCAGGATGCTCCCATTACTTTTGAGCGCCAGTATCGCCTCTTTGGAGCCGTAACGGCACTCGACCAACGGCAGCGTTACGGCAATTACCTCGATTTCTACTGGCGGGCCAAGCGCCCTTCCGATGTCACCGTGCGGTTGGAATATCGCCAGGAGAAACTGCACGAGCACGTCCAGGCGCAGGAGATTTCATGTCGAAATGTGCGTGGCACCCATAAGACCGAATTCAAGGTCATTGGAGACGACTATTTTGACGACGGTCGAGTAATTGCTTGGCGGTGTCTGTTAATCGAAAATGGCCGGATCGTAGCGGAGAATCGCTCCTTTATGTGGGAGTGAGATGCAACGGGCGCGTCTCATCCCTCCGCTAATGTTGTCTAAAACAACCTGTCGTGCTCTGGATTCCGAATCATTTTCTGAGGTTTTCTCTAGTCCGGCGAGTATTGACAGCATGGCTTCCGGGCTGGTATCTTTTAGGTAGTAACTGTGGACTCATCTATTCAAGTAGGGGTGAGCGGCCCAACCGTGTGGGTGAAAGTGGAGGGGAGAGGTAGTTTCCTCAACAGCGGCAATCTCAAGGAGTTCGCGCGTGAGATGTTGGACCGCGGTTATCGCGAATTTGTGGTGGACTTGGCGGACTGCGCCATGATGGATTCCACATTCATGGGAACGATGGCCAGCGTGGCACTTCGATTGAAGGAGCTAGGACATGGACATCTTCATATCGTGCACTGTGGAAACCGCAGCCAGGAGCTTCTCTCCGGGTTGGGCTTGGATCAGATATTCGATATTCGTGCCAATGGTTCCAGTCCCCCTGACTGTGGAGCCCTCGAGCGAACCCCTGCGGTCCGAGCGCCTGCGGATAGGAAAAAGGAGCAAACGGAGACGATGCTGGAAGCACATGAGGCGCTCTGCGAGGCCGCGCCGGAAAATATCTTTCGTTTTAAAGACGTTCTCGATTTCTTAAGACAAGACCTTCATCACGAGACGCCTTCGAAGTAAGCTGGCCCTTGCATGATGTGGCCGACTCTTCTTCTCGGACTGCTTGTCGCTTCTGTCGCCGGATGGATTGTTACCGCTTGGTTTCAGATACGGCGGATTCGAAGGCTGGAGCGCTCTCATGAAGAAATTCAGGTCGAGGAAACGCTTGTCTTCGATTTTTTGCATGGCCTGGGCGAAGCCTTCCGGGAGACCATTCGGCCTCAGGAGTTGCACCGACTCATCGTCGAAGGCGCTACGCGTGTTCTAGACGCGCATGGCGGCGCGCTTTACGTCACCGATCGAACAGGCGGGAGACTTACTCCAGCGTTTATCTCCAAAGGCTGTCCGCCGCTGGTGGAAGTTCCCCCAAATATCTTGCTGCAAGCGGCGGCTGCTCCCATCGCCCTCGAGAGCTTTCTACATTTGCATGCGATCAGCGCGGGTGAAGGGCTCATTGGACGGGTGTGGCAGACAGGACAGTCCGTTTGCATGTCCGAATTTTCCGAGGCGCCGGAACTGGCAAAATTGCGTGGTAGCGCTTTTGGCAGTGCGTCGATCTTGGCTGCGTCACTTCGGTACGGAAACCAGGATTTGGGCGTTCTGGCGCTGGCGCAGGGCCCGAGGGGCCAACCTTTTTCGCAGGGGGATTTTGTCGTTTTTAAATCGATCGCCGAACAATCCGCTTTTGCGCTCTACAACGCCATCATTTATTCCATGGCGAACGAAAAGAAGCGACTTGATCACGATTTGGAGATTGCGCGGGATATTCAGCGTATCCTGCTTCCATCGGAAGCGCCGGCCATTAACGGATTTCAGATTAGTGGGATTAATGCGCCTGCCCGCCAAGTGAGCGGCGATTACTTCGATTACATTCAGGTCGACGAAGAACGCCTCGGTGTGGCCATCGCAGATGTGTCAGGCAAAGGCGTGCCCGCATCGCTCATCATGGCGATCTGCCGCAGCGTCTTACGCGCGGAGGCGGCTCGGAACCCATCTCCAGCAGATGTTTTGCGAAAGGTGAACCGCCAGCTCTACCCCGATATCAAGGAAGACATGTTCATCAGCATGGCCTATCTGATCCTAAATCACCAACACGACGGGATCACGCTCGCGCGCGCCGGACACGACGCTCCATTGCTTTACAAGCGCCAGTCAGAGACGGTTACGCCAATAAAATCCCCCGGAATGGTCGTGGGCATTGACAGTGGAAACGTGTTCGATAGGCTAACGACTGACTTCGCTGTCTCGCTCGAACACGACGATTGCCTCGTTCTCTACACAGACGGCGTGACCGAAACGCTAAACGCCGAAGGAGACGAGTTCGGCCTCGAGCGCATGATGCAGTCGGTTCGTGCCAGCGCGACCAAGGGGGCGCAAGCAATTGTAAGGAAAATCATCGAGGACGTTCGCGACTTTACCGGTTCGATTCCTCAAAACGACGACATCACTTTGATTGCCATTCGTAAAACATGAAAAAAATTCCTGTTACTGGACAAAACAAACAAATGAAACAATCGGCGTCGTCGGGTTCCATCCCTTCATCTTTTGCACCCGGGGCCGATGCCGCGCAAAGCGAAGCGGAAGATCCGATGGCTGGATTGCAAGCCGATCTCGACCGGTTTCGCGACCTCGCATTGCGAAGTCAGGCCGATTTCGAGAATTACAAGAAACGTTCCGCGCGCGAAAAGGAAGAGGCGATCAAATATGCCAACAGCTCTTTACTGGAACGCTTGGTGGGAATTGTTGACAATTTTGAGCTTGGCCTCGCGGCAGCAAAAGAGCAGGGCGCGGGCTCTCCCATTTATTCCGGAATGGTTCTCGTACAAAAGCAACTCAGCGATTTGCTCGCTGAAAGTGGACTGCAACCGATCGAGGCTGAAGGCAAATCGTTCGACCCGAACGTGCACGAAGCGATCGCTCATGAGCCGAGCGATCAATTTCCCGAAGGAATTGTGGTGCGCCAGACCCGGCGCGGTTACCGATTGAAGGACCGTTTGCTGCGGCCTGCGAAAGTGGTTGTTTCCAGTGGCCCAGCAAAGTAAGTGGGTGCCTTGCTTGCTTCGCCTGCTGGTCCCATAAATCACACGAGGGATCATCGGTCACATGGCTACTGAAAAACGCGATTACTATGAAGTGCTGGGCGTTGAACGAAGCGCCACCGATGAGGAGGTTAAACGCGCCTATCGCAAGCTGGCGGTTAAGTTTCATCCAGATAAGAATCCGGACGACCCGCACGCCGAAGAAAAGTTTAAGGAATTAGGCGAAGCGTATGATGTCTTGATCGATCCCAACAAGCGCGCTGCCTACGATCGCTTTGGGCACGCGGCGTTTGCGCCGGGCGGCGCTGGTTTCGGCCGCGGCGTTTTCCACGATCCGTTCGAGATTTTCCGGGAGGTGTTCGGCGGCGGCGGATTCGGCGGCGGAATTTTCGAGACATTCTTTGGAGGCGGCGAAAGTGCAGAAGATCGGAGGCGCGGATCCGATTTGCGTTACGACATGCAGATCAAACTCGAGGAGGCGGCGTTTGGCGCTGAGAAAGAGATTGAGCTCGCGAAACTGGACACCTGCGACAAATGCGAGGGCAGCGGCGCAGAACCAGGCTCGCGCACGATTACATGTTCTACATGTGGCGGCCGTGGACAGGTGATTAGTTCCCGCGGATTTTTTCACGTTTCGCAGACGTGTCCCCGCTGCCGCGGTGCTGGCGAAGTCATTGAGAAACCATGTCAGAAATGTCGGGGCGAAGGGCGCGTGGAAAAATTGAGCCGCGTCAAACTGAAAATACCAGCTGGTATCAGGGAAGGCTCGCGGTTGCGCTCGTTAGGCAACGGTGAGGCGGGCACTCGCGGCGGTCCTCCGGGCGACCTTTATGTCGTCATACACATTAAGGAGCACAAGATTTTTCAGCGTGAAGGCGATGATCTGTATTGTGAAGTCCCGATCCCTTTTTCCGTTGCAACGTTGGGCGGCGAGATTGACCTGCCGACGCTTGAAGGCAGGGCACATCTGAAAGTCCCCTCCGGCACGCAAAGCGGGCAAATGTTTAAACTGCGTGGCAAAGGGATTACAAATGTTACTGGGCGCGGCCGCGGCGATTTGTTCGCGCGTTTAATTGTCGAAGTGCCCTCGCGCTTGAACGCGGAGCAACGTCGCAAGCTCGAGGAATTCGCAGCGCTTTGCGGCGACGAAAACACGCCCTTGCGGAAGAGCTTTTTCGAACGTGCGAAGGAATTTTTCAAATAGACCCCGCAGCTTTTGTGTTTCACGATGCCGTCAAGCTGATTGAGTGCCCCCGTGACGCCTGGCAGGGTCTCAAGCGACAAATCCCAACGAAACTTAAGGCGCGTTACCTTAGTGCTTTGATCGCTGCGGGCTTTAAGCACATCGATGCAGTAAGCTTTGTTTCGCCGAAAGCTGTTCCACAGATGGCCGATAGCGAGAATGTCCTGGGGCAACTCAAGGTGCCAGACAATGTTGAAATCATCGGCATCGTGGTAAACGAGAAGGGAGTCGACCGTGCTATCGCAACCGGAGCTGTTACGACTCTGGGCTATCCTTGTTCCATTTCTGAAACATTCCTACGCAAAAATCAAAATCAGACATCCGAAGACTCTTACAAAGCGTTGGAATCGATCAAGACAAGAGCTGGCGCAGCCGGGCTGGGTATGGTCGTGTACATCTCAATGGCATTCGGAAACCCGTACGGCGATCCGTGGGATGAGAACGAGCTGCGCCAGGCCGTAGGAAAACTAGCGGCGCTAGGCATCCGATCAATTTCGCTGGCTGACACCGTCGGCGTTGCTGGCCCTGATCTGATTCGCCGTGTGGTACAATCGATCACGAACCAGTACGCCGATTACGATATTGGCGTGCATCTTCACAGCGCGCCAGGGCAAGCCGCGACCAAAGTGCTCGCTGCTTACGATGCAGGGTGTCGGCGAATCGATTCGGCCATCGGTGGTCTTGGAGGATGCCCCTTCGCGCAGGACGCCCTGGTTGGAAACATTCCCACCGAGAGCGTAATCGCAGCGCTTCGAGAGCGCGGGATAGAGCTGCCGATAAGCCAATCGCTGACGGATGTGCTGGCGATGAATTCGCTCATTGCTTGCGACTACCAGTAAGGAAATCAGATTGCGTGTCCATCGGCCCTATTAGTCCTATAGGTCACATGCATCGCTTCTATATTTCGCCGGAGAATTGGAACCCTGGCGCACTCCGGTTAGCCGGGGCGGAAGCACACCACGCACGCGACGTTCTGCGCATGAGGGTGGGGGAGAAACTTGTCATCTTCAATGGACGGGGACGCGAAATCACCGCGGAAATCGTCGACCTTGGCAGCAATGAAATTGGATTGAAAAAATTGCACGAAGCGGAAACACCACCGTTGCGATGCAGGATCGTTCTCGGACAGGCAATCCCGAAGGGAAAAAACATGGACCTAATTGTGCAAAAGGCGGTCGAGATCGGCGCTGCAGAAATTGCGCCGATCATTTCCGATCGCACGATTGTCCAGGTCGATTCCGAAAGCGCGGCGCAGAAGCAGTCGAAATGGCAGCAGATCGCAGTTGAGGCAGCCAAACAATGCGGCCAGAACTGGCTGCCGCACGTACATGCGCCGAGAAAACTCTCAGAATTGTTTTCCGTGGCGGCGGCGGAATCATTCGACCTGCAACTGATCGGATCGCTCCAGCCGGGAGCGCAGCACTTAAAGAAGATTCTCGCAGACTACTCGAATGAGCATCAACGTCGTCCTCGCAGTGTCTTGATGCTTGTTGGGCCCGAAGGCGATTTCACGCCCGCGGAACTTGCGCTCGCGCGTCGTCACGGCTGCCAGCCAATTACGCTCGGCCCAATCATCTTGCGAGTGGAAACCGCGGCGATCTATTGCCTGAGCATCCTTTCCTACGAACTCCTGATTTAGCCCGGTAGGGACGCCGCGCTGTGGCGTCCGAAAGTTTGCGCCTGTGAGAACTTCAAAGCTGCTTCTCGTCGCAGAGCTCTCGAAAAGCGGGATCGTCGCGTAATGAGTCCCAAAGAGGATCGAGTCTTAGAAAGGCCGGCGTAAGAGGCGCTGGACCGTAAAGCTGGCTTTGGCAAGGCGTCTGTAACAGACGTCTGAGAGTTGCAATCGCGTGGCTATTGTTGCCGAACATCGCCTGAACTAACGCAAGGTTCTCCTCGGCGCCAGGTCCGTCCACCGCATCCTTGGCATTCGGTAGAAGCATGATAGCACGTTCGGCCTCCTTGAGGGCTGGGTCCTTTTCTCCCAGCGCCGCATAAGCCAGCGCGAGCCATTCCGCGAAGTTATAGTTACTCGGTTGCCTTTGGCAGAGCGGGCGCAGTGTGTTACAGGCCTCTTGAGCGGTCAGTTTTGCTCCGGCAGGATCGCCGGCCAGACGCTGGGCAAAAGCTAGATAAACTTGAGCAATGCCCCTGTCAATCTCAGCAGTAAACGCGAACTGGGCCAGTCGGGCTTGCAACGACCGAACGGCCTCAGTGTGATTCCGCTCAAACCTCAATTGACGCATCTTGATGAGGAAGGCCCCATCAAATGGGGTCTCCGCAGTTATCCCTGGCAACAATTCAGCGGCTTGTTCTAAGTTGCCCTGGGCCTGATAAACCGTGCCTTTTAACGACATCAGGTCCGGATCGGACGCGATAATGTCCATCGCTCGATCGTAGAGCTTAAGCGCCTTTGGAAATTGTCGAAGCATTTCGTAGGTCCATGCCGCAGTCGTTATTAACTCCCCGTTGCGCGGGTCCAAGGCGAGGGCCCGCTCCACCCAGGCAAGACTTTCATTCCAGTTTCCATCGCGTCGGTTAACCGCGCTCAGGGCCCATGCGACCTCACTGTTACCTGGTGATAGCTTGTTAACGGACTCAAACGTAGCTTTGGCGAGGCCATAATCGCCCAGCACGTGATATTGATAATAGCCTAATGCCAGCAGGGTTTCTGGCGAGCCTGGTTGAAGTTTCTGCGCATGCTCCAACGCATCTTTTGCAGTGTCGGGGCGAGCGGAGTCAACACGCTGGAAGTAAAGATGGGCGTGCGCGCGAGCAAGTCGCGCCCAGGCGGCGGCAAAATTAGGGTCAAGTTGCACCGCCCGCTCGAAATAACCAGTGGCTTTCAGCATGAAGTGGTTCGAGGTGTAGACGCGCCCTTGAAATGCTACGCCGCGCAAATACTCCTCGTAAGCCTCCGGATTGCTTGTCGGTTTAGCTGCCAAGGCCTGTTCCGCGGGACCGCTGAGCTTCGTTTGCAACGACTCGGCGATTCCTTTCGCGATCTCGCTTTCGATGCCCAAGATATCAGTCAACTTCCGGTCATAGGTTTCGGCCCACAGATGGGAATTGGTTCGCGTGTTAACCAATTGCACATTAACACGCACTTGATCGGCTGCTTTTTGGAGGCTGCCTTCAAGAATGTTGGTCACCCCAAGCTGCTTTGCGATCTTGGAGAGATCGCCCGGCTTGCTCGAATACCGCTGCGTCGAAGTGCGCGAAATGACTTTTAGATCTGCGATCTTGGTCAGCCGTGTCAGGATCTCCTCCTGAATGCCTTCGGCGAAATAATCGTCGTTCGGGTCGCGGCTTAAATTCTCAAATGGTAGAATGGCGACGCTCTTTTCGGGAGCTGGGCTTGTTTTGGGATCTCTGAGCGAGTAAAATGTCAAAGCAAGAGCCAAAGCGCCAAATAACACTACCGAAGAGACGATAACCGGTCGACGGAAATTACTCCTACCGTTCTGAACCTCTGTGCTAAAACCTAGTTTCGTTAGGTCGTCGCTAATCTCAGTGGCCGTCTGGTAGCGTTTCCGAAGATCATTGTCGCACGCTTTAAGAATGATGGAGTTCAGCTTAAGAAACGCTTCCCGCTTGACCATTGTGTCGAAGTCTGCTGGCAAAGCTGGATAGTCGAGTCGATCCGCACCGGTGACCGCTTCGTAAAGCAGCATGCCCAGGCTGTAGAGATCGGCCTGAGGTCTTCCAGGACCCTCAGGCGGCATGTAACCCTCTGTGCCCAGACGCGTCTCCTCGCCAGTCTGTGCCACCAGCCCGATATCTGCCAGTTTTGCGTGGCCCCTAACGAAGATGATGTTTGACGGCTTTACGTCGCGATGCACTAACCCGCGCTGATGCAGTTCCGCCAGTGCCTGGCTCAACGACAAGCCCAATTGCGCAGCCTGTTCCACGGACAGTCGTTCGCATCTTGCTAGCTCATTACTTAACGTTTTCGGCACATAAGTCTCAGGCTCAATCCCGCCGCCGTTTGAATCACTGTCGGCCAGTTCCATGACATAGTAGAAAAAGCCCTCGGCGCGATTGCGAGCAACATGAAGGATCGCCACAAAACCTTCGTGCTCCCGCGACACTGGTTCGAACTGCTGAAGACCCGAAAATTCCCTCTCAAACGCTTCCTCGTCCTGGAACGCCTTTCGCTCAACGATCTTAACCGCCCGATAAGTACCCAGAATGTTTCGCGCTAACCATACTTCTCCATAACTGCCATGGCCAATGCGGCGCAATAGCTGAAAATCCGGAATGGAAGGAACATCCCGCGCGGGCTCGCCCGTGTTGGCCTGCCCAGTCGTCTCCTCACGAACACTCTCGCGCTTGTCCGACGAACGCGGACCTGCCAAGACAGCCTGCTTACGAAGTCTTTCGGAGTAGCCTTCGCGAAGATGGGCTGTCCACTCGGTAGTAGCCTTGCGAAGACGGGCGATCATCGCATTTGCTCGACCTAGTGAGCCATTGCTCTCGCGAAGCCCCATCGCTTCTCCTCCTCCTTTTCGAGACGTGCAACTTCTCGGCGCATTAACGCGGTAACTCTGTGTTTCGCCAGACGCACCTGAGCGGTGCTCACGCCGAGGGTTTCCGCTACCTTGTCCACAGACCAACATTTCACGGCATACAGGTCAAACATCTGATAATGTCGCGCGTTAGCCTGACGTTTTACCCGCAACAATGCGGCGGCGAACAGCGTGCGCTGCCATTCCTCCTCCCACACTGCGTCAAGATTGATCGCCCCCGGATCAGCAATGCGCTCGAGCGTCGCGGTACGCGACGTTTCTGCCGCCTGACGCGAGCTGGGCGGCCGGATTTGTTGCTGGCGTTTACGGAACTGATCGCCGATACGCCAGCGGACGATGGTCAGCAGCCAGCCCTTGAATGAGCCGACTGCGGGATCGTAGCGAAATGACGCAATTTTTTTCACCACGGTGAGAACGGTCTCCTGCACTACCTCTTGAGCTTCTGAATCGGTCAACCCGGCATTGAGCGCCGTGGTATAGATTAATCGCCAGTAGGTGTCGAAGAACTCACGCCAGCTCTCCTGAGCGTTCGATTGCTTTAGGCGACTAAGCAGGCTGCGCCGTGTCGCCAAAGATGATTGAGTGCGCCGTACAGCGGGATTCATACTTCGACCCCGTCATCATACTCCCCCTGCCGGAGCAGGGTCACGAAAATAAACCAACGCAGGCTAATCCTGTCTGTATCCGCTTGGCGCCAAAGTACGTATTTGGCGCCAAGGGCGCTTGCTCGGTAGAGCGGTCCCTCCGTAGCGGGGCCACGCCCGCATCGCTGTGCTGCGGGCATGGCACTCCGAAAGATTTACAAAAGTTTTTTCAATTCTTTGAAACAACTGGCGGTTTCGCTCCGTATTTAGCTTATGAAAAATCGAAACCGCTTACTCACAACAGTAATCTTTGCTCTTGGCTGCTTTGCCCTTTGTTCAACTCCGAAAGCATTCGGGGTTGTTCCACCGCCGGATGGCGGTTATCCCGGTGGGAACACCGCAGAGGGGTACCTCTCCCTCGGAAGCCTGACTACCGGTGTCTACAATACAGGCGTTGGCGTATACTCACTCCTAAGCATCACCGACGGGAGCCTCTGCACAGGTGTCGGCGCGGGAGCGCTCTTTGCCAACACCGCAGGCCAAAATACGGGCATCGGCGCGGGAGCGCTTTTTAGCAACAGCACCGGCGGCCAGAACACGGCCAACGGATCGTTCGCCCTCTTCTCCAACACCATCGGCGAAAACAACACGGCGGTTGGAGCGGCCGCCCTTTTGGACAATACGGAAGGCGCACAAAACACGGCCACTGGTTCCCAAGCGCTCTTTAGCAACACCACCGGCAGCTTCAACATGGCCAACGGTTATCAAGCGCTCTTGAGCAACATCGACGGCAACTACAATACGGCTAGTGGACTTCAGGCGCTCTTTCACAATACCAGCGGTAGCAACAACGTAGCGATCGGTCCTGGGGCGCTCTTTTTCAACGATACCGGTATCAGTAACACGGCCATTGGTGCTGGTTTTGTGCTCTATAACAATACCACCGGCAACTACAACACGGCCGTCGGTGATTTTGCGCTAGCGAACAGCATCACCGGCGGCAACAACACGGCCATCGGCGTTAACGCGCTCTATAACAACACGGTCGACGGCAACACCGCCGTCGGTTTCGATGCGCTTGCTAGCAACACCATCGGCCCCGCCAACACGGCGAATGGAGAGTTCGCGCTCGTTAACAACACCGAGGGCGCCCTCAACACAGGCACCGGTGCTGGTGCGCTCCAAAGCAACACCTTGGGCAACAACAACACAGGCACCGGTGTGGGTGCGCTCCAAGACACCAACATCGGCGTCGCCAACACGGCGCATGGAACGTACGCGCTCGCTGCCAATACGAGCGGATCCTTCAACACAGCCGACGGTGCTTCTGCGCTCCCTAACAACACCATGGGCAACAACAATACCGCCTTAGGCGTTAATGCCGGCACTGGTGTTACCACAGCCACTAACGTTATCTGTATCGGTGTAAACATCGCAGGGGCCAACGTGGACAACAGCTGCTACATCGGCAACATCTTCGGCCAGCCGATTGATCCCGCCACCGCCATTGCGGTGGGAGTGGATGCTAGTGGAAAATTGGGCACCACCGTCTCGTCGCGACGCTTCAAGCACGACATTAAAGCAATGGACAGGGCCAGCGAAGCGCTCCTGGCGCTCAAGCCGGTCACCTTCCACTACAAGGACGATGCCAAGGGCACGCCGCAATTTGGTCTAATCGCTGAAGAGGTGGCAGAGGTGAATCCAGATCTGGTAGTGCGCGCCAAGAACGGCGAGATATTGACCGTCCATTACGACGCGGTGAACGCAATGTTGCTCAATGAGTTCCTCAAAGAACATCGCAAAGTCGAGCAGCAGGATCACAGGATTCAGGAACAAGATGCGACAATCGCCCAGTTAAGGAAAGAGATGGAAACCGTCGTTGCTAGGTTGAAAGAACACGATTCCGAAATCCAAAGAGTGAACGGTCAGTTGCAAATGAGCATCCCTGCACCGCAAGTCGTTGCCACGGATCACTAGCGCGGATATCAGCGTTTACTGTAACCGGCATCGTTGATGCCGGTCCCAACCGTTCTGCGTGGCCGGGATCATCGATCCCGGCTACAGTTGGACGCGTCGCGCCTACTCAACGATCGCTGGTTCAACCGCGGACTCGGCAGGGGGAGTGGATAAAGACGCGGCCTGATCCGGCGGTGCAGGCTGGATGGAAATAATCGTAAATGGAGTGGAGCCATCCTCTGCGCTTAGAGAAATAGTCTCGCCGACTTCATGGCCTAGTAACGCCTGGCCGATCGCGGTTTGGTACGAAATGATGTGACGATCGGGATCGCCGTCCCACGCGCCGAGAATGCTGTAGGTCTCTTCCTTGTTCGTCTCCGCCTCGCGCAGCGTGACGATTGTACCGATCGAAACACGCGACGTATCGACATTCTCAAATGAAGTCCCACGCGCGTTATGCAGCATCTGCTCAAGCTCGGCTTTGCGTCGCATCAGGACGCTTTGCATTTGTTTGGCCGCCTTAAATTCAAAATTTTCGCTCAGATCGCCGTACGACCTGGCAAGCGCGATTTCTTTGGTGTTCTCTGGAATTTTCGTCCTGACGAGCTCTTCGTATTCGGCCCTGCGTTTTTCGAGGCTGCTCCAGGAAACGATCAGTGACGCGGTTTCGTCCTGCGTTTGCGCGCCAGTGATCATGCTTTCCAGTTCTGGATAAACTTTAACGAGCCGGGCCAGAAGTGAGCGTTTCGTCAGCTCATCGAATAGGTGGCTTAGTTGTAGCCGCCGCATCCAATCGCGCGCGGTAGCGACGTCGCATTTTCTAAAGATGTCCCCAAGTAGTTGCCGATCTTCGACCAATGTGCGGTACAACTTGCCGGTCCGACCAGCAGTGTTGTGTTGTTCGCGCTCCAGTGCCGCGAAAATTGCGCCAAGCAATTCCGGTGTCACCAGTTCGCTCCAGCCCTTTCTTTCGCTACACAGCCAGGCAAGCATCTCGCTGGTGGCTGAATGTTCGCGGATGCTCCGTTCCAGCATCGTCCGAAGCTCGTCATGTTTTCCGGCTTCGTTTAAGATGCGTGGAATTTGCGCAACCATGCGGCCATGGCTCTCTTGCATCAAATATAAGGCGCGATCTGTCCACGCGGGACCGAGCGCCGAGGGCAACGCTTGCAGAATTTTTTTCTCTTTTGCCGCCGGCAATTTCGGCAGGATCGATATGAGGCGGTTCTCTTCCTCGAGAATCAGTTTCGAAAGGGTCAACCCGACATGGGTCGAATGCAGTGATGGGAGGCCAGCAAGCAAATCGTCGCGCGCGATGATAAGCTCAAATGCGAACTCAGGATGCATTCTTTGATTACGCACGGTCATGTTCTCCATCGTAGCGATGACCGGCTGAAGTTGGTGTTCTTTGAATTGCTGGTGCGATTTGATGATCTGCTCGAGCGCTGCGATTTGCTCTTTTGGTTGTCGTGCCTTGTTGAAGGCGTCGAGCAATTCGTCAGCGTGCGACACCCCTTCGCCGCGAATTTGAATGGGGTCGGTCTTTTTCGCAGGGACAGAAAAAACGCCGCTTGCCTTAAGCCCCTTCTTGGTTGACTCCCACCAACGTTTCCATTCCGTCTCAGTGAAAACATCACCCACAAGCCATTCACTGATCTGCTGCGCCGTGGCTTTGCCGTCCAAACTTTCAAGAATGTTGCGTACCAGGGCAGCTGGATTTTCCCTTGCCAAATTCTTGATCGACGCCAGATCAGTCGCTTTACGTGCGAGGAAATGTTCCGCCGACAGCGGCGTGACGTTCTCTGCCGCATACTGGGCCTGCATCGGATGGGACTTTTTGCCTGCAAAATCAATTACGATCTGGTTGAGCAACAGGTTCCATTCGCTCACGCGACCGAATCCCCAGCTTTTATGCAGGCAAAATGTGCCGGGCTTTAGTTGTTCGAGTTGCTCCGCGGCGCGCGCAGTGAGTTTGCCGGCTTCGACCAGTTTTTCTAATTCGGTATCCATCAATAAGGCTAATAAGTCCCATGTGACCTATAATTCGAACGGATCAGGCGCGCAATTTACGTTTGCTGTGCGCCCCGCTGCGTGAAAGTCTCCCCGCCGTGACGACGAGTATCTGGTTTTGGATCGCCTTTCACATTGGCGTGTTCATTGCGATTGGGATCGACCTCTTCACGTTCCACCAGCGCGGCCGGGAATTAAGCATGACTGCAGCGGCGCGACGCAGCGTGCTGTGGGTGATCGTGTCACTTGGATTTAACGCGCTGGTGTGGCGCATCAAAGGACCGCATCACGGGCTGGATTTTTTCACCGGCTACCTCATCGAGTATTCGCTGAGCATGGATAACATTTTTGTTTTCGTGCTCATTTTCGCGCACTTTCGCGTTCCTCCACTGGCACAACATCGCGTGTTGGTCTGGGGAATAATCGGGGCCCTGGTCATGCGTGGCACGATGATCTTGGGCGGTATCGCGCTAGTGCAACGCTTTCATTTCATTCTTTATCTCTTCGGTCTCTTCCTGTTGATCACGGCGGCGCAGATGTTTTTTGGAAAACGTCCGGCGCAGGATTTCGCCGAGGGTTGGGTATTGCGGATGTGCCGTCGGGTCCTGCCGATTACGCGCGAATTTCATAACGAACACTTTAAGGTGCATGTGGACGGCCGGTGGATGTTGACCCCGCTCGCCTTGACGATGATCGTCATCGAGGTCACAGACTTGATCTTTGCGGTCGATTCGATCCCTGCGATCTTCGCGATTACGCGCGACCCGTTCATTGTTTATACGTCTAATATTTGCGCAATTCTCGGCTTACGATCGCTTTACTTCCTGCTGGCCGGTTTGATGGACCGTTTTATTTACTTGAGAACCGGCCTCGCTCTCGTGCTCGGGTTCGTCGGCATCAAGATGATTCTCGCGGATTATTTTCCGCTGCCGCGTTCCCTCTCTCTTGGAGTGATAGCGCTTATTCTTGGAGTTACGATCGCGGTTTCGATGGTTAAGACAAAAAGCAGCGGCGCAACCGAAGGCCCAAAATAAGTATTGCCTTTACTGTTCGGAATCATTTTACTGCTTCCGAGCCCCTATGAAAACACTCCTTGCCTTCGCAGCGGTCACTGCGCTTGCTGGCGGAGCCTTCGCCGATATTCAAGACCCGCCTTCGAACGACTACGGGCCGACCCGCAAGCTCGGTCGCGGTTTATCGAATTTCTTCATCGCTCCTGCGGAGGTTTTCGTGACCGTAACGACTGTCAACACTTACGACGGAAATTCCGCGGCGGCCGGGTATGGTGTGGTACGTGGCGTAGGCCGCTCTGGCGCGCGGCATATCGCCGGTTTGATTGAGATGCTGACATTTCCTTTTCCGATATGGCGTGACAGCTACTACCCGATGCTACCCCCAGACATTCCGTACATTCACGCTGGCTATTCGGAATTTCCCCCGGAGCTCGGCAACGAATCAAAATATCCTTACGTGCGGGATTACTGACGCAACGTAAAGCCATCTCATTGCCAGACTCAGCCGCGCGAGCGAACCAGGCACTACTTTGTGGCTCTCCCTCCGATCAGCGCGATCGCAGCTCCTTAATTAATTCCAACACGTCTTCGCGGATCGCAAAAAGCTCACTCCGATAGTACGCAAACCGCTCCGCAGGGAGAAAGTCTTTCCCTCTCGTAGCGTCTGCGGCTGCGATCGTCTTGTTCAAAATCTCCAGAATCCGTTTGAGCCACGCGATCACCATTCCCGGTTCAAAAAAATCGTCGCCGCGTGCAACCCCGCCCAAAGCACCGGCAAGCTTTGCGCTAAGGGTCATAAAACCGCTAACGAAATCGGCAACCTGCTCATCTTCTTCCTCGGGAAAACGTTCTGCTGCCTTTAACTCATCGAGGAGGCCATGCAACGCATCATGGGCACGTTTCTCGATCGGGTGCAAAATGTGGCCGCGCTCGTCGCGCACCCAATCAATTTCTTCACGCATCGGATCGGGCGGCGGCAATTCATGATCCTCAATGTCGTCCTCGGACTCATCTTTCTTTTCCTGGTCCACTTTCACTTCCAAATCCTCTGCTTCGTTCTCCTGCTTGCTTTCTTCTTCTTCTTTGTCCTGCTGATCGAGCGCCTCCTCGAGCCACGACCATCCCATCTCACGGGCAATGATCCGTTCGCTGTCGGGATGGTCCGCGTATTTCTCCAGTAAGCGCCCGTATTTTTCTGTTAGCGCGTCGCTTTCGCGGAGAAATTGCTCATAGCGAACTTCGTCCCATTCTTGCGTCTCGCCGTCCTGTGTGATTGCAATAGCAAACGGGGTTTCTTCTTCAGCGATGCGGCGGTCGCGCTCGGCAATTTCTTCCTTTGTATAACGCCACGCTGGCTCGGAGATTTGCAGACGATAATCGGCGCTTTCAATGACCACCCGCCCGCTCCGCTCGCTAAACCATTCCAGATAGACCGCGTTTGCCATGTGTTCGGGTGGTGTCTCGCCGCGTTGGGACATTGCGATTGCTTCGTCAATTGGAACGTCGAATACACGCACTTTTCGCGCGGCCGTGATATCGCCGGCGGGGCCGCGCTGCTGAGGAGCGGGCGGTTTCGTCGCCATTGGGATGGGGTCCGGATTTTCAAAGCTCAACTCGCACCCGGCGAGGTCAGGCGCACAATCGCCGGTTAGTTCCAATACCAATGGATGGTCTATGCCGGCCAGCCAGACCTCGCCGGTCACCCGTCCGCGCGTGCGGTTGTCAATCTTGCCACGTAAAACATGTTCGTGAAGTCGCCAGGCCATAACAGCAGGATGAAAATCCGAGTGTCGAAATTCAAAACAATGCTCAAATTTCAAATCTATCAAATGACGAATCGATCAAGGCGCGCAATTTTCCGCTTTGGAGATTCGAATTTGTTTCGGATTTCGCATTTCGATATTCGATTCTAAAGCATATGAGCGTTGTCGATCTGAAGATTGAAGACATCGCTTTTGGCGGGAAAGGGGTCGGACGCGAGCAAGGGAAGGCTATCTTCGTTCCATACACAATCGAGGGTGAACTGGTTTCCGCTGAGATCGTGCGTGAGAAAAAACAGTTCGCCGAGGCTGACCTGGTGGAAGTTAAGGAAGGCTCGTCACATCGTGTTACACCAAAATGCCCCTATTTCGGCCGTTGCGGCGGATGCGCGTACCAGCACATCGGCTACGAACATCAGCTGGCGATTAAATGGCGCCAGGTGCGCAATGTTCTCGAGCGGATCGGCAAGCTCAAAGAGATCCCCATGCGACCGATCATCCCGTCGCCGAAACCGTACGGATATCGCAACCGCATCACGGTTCATGCGCAGGATGGCGTGATTGGATTTTTCCGACGCGATTCACATCGCTTGATCGACGTCGAGCGGTGCCCGATTTCGTGCGACGAAGTGAATCGCGAGTTGACGGACCTGCGGAGAGGAAATCCGCGGGATGGGCATTACACTCTGCGCACCTCTTCGAGCCGGCGCGTCTTCTCTCAAACCAATGACGAGGTTGCAGATACACTGCGCGATTTAATTGTCGATCTTGTTCCGCCGAATCAGGATCTCCTCATCGATGCTTACTGCGGTACAGGATTCTTCGCTAAGGCATTGCTCAACAAGTTTGAGCGTGTCGTGGGAATCGATTGGGACAAGTTCGCAATCACGGCCGCAAAAGAAAAAGCGACCGGGAAGGAAACCTATATCGCTGGCAATGTGGAAGAAGAATTGCAACAGGTAGGGGCGGTTCACCCGAACCGCCCGCCCGTGAACGACATCGATCACAGGCGATTGAGGTCAATCGCCACTACCACCATCATTGTCGATCCTCCTGCGACTGGCCTTTCGACAAACGTGCGCCGCTCAATCCTCAATCTTGCGCCAACGACGCTGATTTACGTGTCCTGCAATCCGGCCACGCTGGCCCGCGACTTGAAAGAATTGCACGGGAAATTCACCATCAATTCAGTTACGCCGCTCGACATGTTTCCGCAGACCGCGGAAATCGAAGCCGTGGCACATCTTCAGCCATAGGCGAAGAGATCATTCTTCCAGGCGTTAATGATTTTTTAACGCATTTGGCCTGCAGTTTAATTAACGCTGCCGCTCAAATGTGCCCCATCGTCAGGTGATTTATGAGCGACCTCATCTTTGCCGCAATCATCGTTCTATTTTTTGTCGTGAGCGGTCTTTACGTCCGCTTCTGCGAAAAACTTTAGGAGGATCGAATGGAAACCATCGTTGTCGGCATCATCGCACTGTTGCTGTTCGCCTATCTGTTTGTGGCCATGATTCGGCCCGAAAAATTCTAAGGATGATTATGCAAGCCTCAGGCTGGATTCAGTTCGCCCTTTACATCGTCGCGCTCGCGCTGATCACCAAGCCGATGGGGCTTTATCTGCTGCAAGTGCTCGATGCGAATGGCAGGACTTGGCTCGATCCAGTGGTGCGTCCGGTGGAACGGGTGACGTATCGGCTGATGGGAGTCGATTCCAGTAAAGAGCACAATTGGAAACAGTATACGCTCGCGATGCTGTTGTTCAGTTTAGTGGGCTGCCTGTTCACTTACGCAATCCTGCGCTTGCAAAATATTCTGCCGTTGAACCCGCAGGGCCTCGGACCCGTGAGCTCGCACTTGGCGTTCAATACGGCGGTAAGCTTCACGACCAACACCAATTGGCAGAATTACAGCGGCGAATCCACGATGTCGTACTTCTCGCAGATGGTTGCGTTGGCCTTTCACAATTTCGTTTCAGCCGCGACCGGGATTGCCATCGCCGCAGCACTAGTTCGGGCGATTGCGCGCCACTCAGCGAACACGCTCGGCAATTTTTGGGTGGATCTGGTACGCGTGACGTACTACCTGCTGCTGCCGATTTGCCTCGTCTTCGCGGTGTTCCTCGTTTCGCAGGGGATGATTCAAAATTTCAAGCCTTACACCAAGGCCACGTTGGTGGAGCCGATGAAAATCCAGGTCGAGAAAAAAAACGACAAGGGAGAGACGATCAAGGGTGCTGACGACAAGCCGGTAATGGAGGAGCAGACCGTCACCGAACAGAACATCGTGCAAGGGCCGATGGCGTCGCAGGTCGCGATCAAAATGCTCGGGACCAACGGGGGCGGTTACGTGAACGCCAACGCAGCGCATCCGTTCGAGAATCCGACGCCGCTCTCGAATTTCATTCAAATGCTTTCCATTTTCTCGATCGGCAGCGGACTCACTTATTACCTGGGCCGAATGGTGAAAAACCAGAAGCACGGCTGGACGGTTTGGGCCGCGATGTCGATTTTATTTGTCGGTGGTGTGCTGCTCTGCTGGTGGGCCGAAAGCGCAGGCAATCCGATTCATCACCAACTCGGCGTCGCGGTTGCCGATGGCAACATGGAGGGCAAGGAAGTCCGCTTCGGTATTTTCAACTCCGCGCTCTTCGCCACGATCACGACCGATGCATCCTGCGGCGCGGTAAACTCGATGCACGACTCGTTCATGGCTCTCGGCGGTTTCGTGCCGCTGTTCAACATCCAACTGGGAGAAATAATTTTCGGCGGCGTCGGCGCGGGCCTCTACGGAATGCTCGTCTTTGTCGTACTCGCCGTTTTCATCGCTGGCCTGATGGTTGGCCGCACACCGGAATATCTCGGCAAGAAAATCGAGGCCTACGACGTGAAGATGGCAATGTTGTCGTTGCTGATTCTCGCGATTTCGATTCTGGGATTCGCTGCGTGGGCAGTGGTGAGCAAGTGGGGCCTGGCCGGTCTGAACAACAACGGCCCGCACGGGCTCAGCGAGATTCTTTACGCCTACAGCTCAGGCGCTGGAAACAATGGCAGCGCCTTCGCGGGACTGTCGGGCAACACGCCTTGGTACAACACCACCCTCGGTCTCGACATGCTGTTCGGTCGCTTCTTGATGATCGTGCCGATCATGGCCCTGGCCGGTTCGCTGGTGCAGAAGAAGGTCGCGCCCGCGAGCGCAGGCACGTTCCCCGTTTCCGGCGGCACGTTCCTCATTCTTCTGCTCGGCACGGTGCTGTTGATTGGCGCGCTGAATTTTCTCCCGGCGCTCACGCTTGGACCGGTGGTTGAGCATTTCCTGAATCTTCAGGGAAAACTTTTTTGACCGCCTTATGAAGCAGAAAACTCCTTCCCTTTTTGACTGGAACATTGCTGGCCCGGCGATCATTGACGCTTTCAAGAAGCTCAACCCGCGCCTGATGATCAAGAACCCGGTCATGTTTGTGACCATGGTGGGCGCGGCGCTCACCACTGTTGGAATCTTTACAGCCGAGCCGGCGCTGCGCGGTTTCGTTGCTCAACTGGCGATTTGGCTGTGGTTCACCGTGCTGTTTGCTAATTTTGCGGAGGCTATTGCGGAAGGTCGCGGCAAGGCGCAAGCCGCCAGTCTGCGACGAGCTCGCAAGGAAACCATGGCGCGCCGACTGCAAAACGGGCGTGAAGAAAAAGTTCCGGCACCGGTCTTGCAGAAGGGCGACCTCGTCGTTTGCGAGGCGGGCGATGTGATTCCCGCAGATGGCGATGTGGTGGAGGGAATCGCCAGCGTCGATGAAGCTGCGATCACCGGCGAATCCGCTCCGGTGATTCGCGAAAGTGGCGGCGACCGCAGCGCGGTTACAGGCGGCACACGTGTGCTTAGCGACCGCATTGTCATTCGGGTTACGATGGAGAGGGGCGGCGGTTTTCTCGACCGCATGATTGCTCTCGTAGAAGGCGCCCGCCGCCAGAAAACGCCTAACGAGATCGCGCTCACGATTCTTCTCGCCGCGTTGACGTTCATTTTTCTCCTGGTATGCGTCACGCTGAAACCGTTCGGTATCTATTCGGGCGCGGCGTTCTCCATTCCAGTTCTGGTTGCGCTGCTCGTTTGTTTGATTCCAACGACGATTGGCGGGTTGCTCAGCGCAATTGGCATCGCGGGTATGGATCGCGTGCTGCAGCGCAATGTCCTCGCGATGAGCGGGCGCGCGGTCGAAGCGGCGGGAGATGTCGATGTTCTGCTTCTCGACAAGACGGGCACGATCACTTTGGGCAACCGCATGGCAGTCGCGTTTCATTCCGCGCCCGGAATCAGTGATAAAGATCTCGCCGCATCGTCACAATTGAGTTCGCTCGCCGATGAAACGCCGGAAGGCCGCAGCATTGTCGTGTTAGCGAAGGAGAGATTCGGCCTGCGCGCGCGCGAAATGCACGAGCTGCACGCGACGTTCATTCCCTTCACTGCGCAGACCCGCATGAGCGGCATCGATCTTCACGCAACCGATACCGAACCGATCATGAGGGTGCGCAAGGGCGCGGCGGAAAGCGTTCGCGGATTTGTAGAATCGGCCGGTGGAGTTTTCCCACAGGCCGTGAATAAAGCGGTCGATGAAATCTCGCATCGCGGCGGGACTCCGCTCGTCGTCGCCTCAGACATCACAACGCTCGGCGTGATCGAATTGAAGGACGTCGTCAAAGGCGGAATCAAGGACCGCTTCGCGCAACTGCGGAAAATGGGCATCCGCACCATCATGGTCACGGGCGACAACCCGCGCACGGCTGCCGCCATTGCTGCCGAATCCGGCGTGGATGATTTCATGGCCGAGGCAACGCCAGAACAGAAACTCAAACGTATTCGCGAAGAACAAGGCAACGGCCATCTCGTTGCCATGACAGGTGACGGCACAAATGACGCCCCCGCGCTCGCTCAGGCGGATGTTGGCGTGGCGATGAACACGGGCACGCAGGCCGCGCGCGAAGCCGGCAACATGGTCGACCTCGACAGCAACCCGACCAAGCTGCTCGACATCGTTGAGATCGGAAAACAGATGCTCATCACGCGCGGTTCGTTGACGACGTTCAGCATCGCGAACGATGTGGCGAAGTACTTCGCGATTATTCCCGCCATGCTGATGGCCACATTTCCCGCTATCGCGCCACTCAACATCATGCGCTTGCACAGTCCGGCCAGCGCGATTTTAAGCGCCGTCATTTTTAACGCGCTCGTCATCATCGCGTTGATTCCGCTGGCGTTGCGCGGCGTCGCCTACAAACCGATGGGCGCGCTCGCGATCCTCCAGCGCAACCTGCTCATCTATGGGTTCGGCGGCGTGATCGTGCCGTTCGTCGGCATCAAACTCATCGACCTCATCATCGCCGCTCTCCATCTCATTTAGTTTATGAAAGAACTTTTTTCCGAAATTCGCGGCGCAGTCTTAGCCACATTGGTCCTGGCGATTGTTTGCTGCGGTCTTTATCCGCTCATCGTCTTCGGAATCTCGCAAGCCTTGTTCCACGACAAAGCTAACGGCAGCCTGATTCTGGATACTGATGGGGCGGTGCGCGGTTCGAAGCTGCTCGCGCAGGGGTTCACCGCCGACAAATATTTTCATCCACGTCCTTCAGCCGCCGGCACCGGCTACGACGCCACGAGTTCCGGCGGCAGCAATCTCGGGCCGACTTCGCAAAAACTGAATGATGCGATCAAAGACCGCATTGACGCCTATCGGAAGGAGAACGCCGTAAACGCGGACGAATCCGTTCCCGCCGATGCCGTCACCGCGTCCGGCAGCGGCCTCGATCCGCATATCAGTCTGCGGAACGCCGAGCTACAAACTCCGCGCGTCGCCAAGGCTCGCGCCGTAAGCGAGGAGAAATTGCGCGAGTTGATTAGACAAAACACGGATGCCCGGGACTTCGGTCTTCTGGGAGATCCCGGCGTGAACGTGCTCACCCTGAATCGCGCGCTCGACTCATTCCCTGTGAATCCATGAAACCTTCCGACGTAATTTCTCGGGCAGCCACGCAGTCGGCGAACGACAGCCATAGCACTGGCCCAACGAGAACAACGTACGTGTTCGTCTTCGTTCCCGTTTACATCCACGAGAAATCAGACGCGACGGTCCGACCAACTACTCCCGGTCCCCTCCCGAAGTTCCGGCGCGTCTTCTTCAGACAAAATCGACATCTTCAGCCGTTCTGGACCTGGTTCATCGACAATCCACGTCCCGGATCCCTCAAATGAACGCAGAGCTCACCGGACTGCGCTGATTCCCCGCCTCATTTGTGAAACACCTTCTTATTTTCTCGCTCGCGCTTTGCCTCGCTACGATCGTTGTGGCGGGCGAGACCGAAACGGTTTCACCTTCGCCGACTCCGGCGCCACGCTTTAAGATTTCCGGTTGGATCGACAGTGGGATCACCTTCAATCCTGCCACCCCGCAAGATAATCAGAACTTCGGACGGTTCTTTGACGATCGCGCAAACGAACCGCTGCTAAATCAGCTCGTAATCAATTTCGAGCGCGCGCTGGCGCCGCAGCCCGGTGAATTCGATTGGGGCTTCAAGCTGCAATTCATGTACGGAAGCGACGCGCGCTACATTCATTCGCTTGGTCTGTTCAGCGACACGGCAGCTACCTCGATCGTCCAGCCGGACCTGGTCGAAGGGTATCTCAACCTTCACTTTCCCATTATCAGCGAGGGCGGCCTCGACTTGAAGCTTGGCAAATTCGTGACCCTGGAGGGTGTGGAAACGATCGATCCACGCGCAAATTTCTTCTACTCACATACCTACATTTTCAATGTTGGAATTCCGTTTAATCACACCGGCGCCTTGGCGACCTTTCACGCGACCAAGTGGCTCGATCTTTACTCCGGAATTACGCGCGGCGTTAATACGAGCATCGAGGATAACAACGATAGCGTCTCTTTTCACGGCGGCGTCGGACTCAATCTTCTCGATGGCAAACTGACGATTCTTGCGACCACTTCCATCGGTCCTGAGACCCCGAACAACAACCACGATCAAAGTTACTTCAATGACATCGCAATTACGGCAAAGATAACTGACAAGTTCACTTCGCTTACGGATCTCAATTATGCCTTGAACGAGGTCAGTGACGCCCAAGCCTTTGGCATCGCGCAATATTTCACCTATGCGATCAACAGTTGGTTAACTGCCGGAATACGCGGCGAAATCTTCTGGGATGACGACGGCTTTTACGTGTTCTCGTTTGCCAACAACCATGACCCGATGCGCGCCTTGGAGGGCGAACCGACCATTGATCCGCGCACCGTCGGTGGTGGGAAGACAACCTATGGGGCGATTACAGCCGGCGTAAACATCAAACCGCCGATGCCAAAGCCTCTGGCGGGCCTGGCGATCCGGCCCGAGATTCGATACGACTGCTCGCTTAACGACACGCGGCCGTTCAATAACTCAAGCGATCGCGACCAGTTTACCGCCGGAATTGACTTTATCGTAACCTTCTAGCCTAACGATTCATGCAAAATCTTTTCTCTTCATTGTGACGCTGAGCGGTTCATACTGCCACTCGTTTCTATTTCGATTTTCGAGCAAGCTTCTGCTGGCAAGAAGCCAAACATCTAAATCACGATTGATCGTTCCGGAAATTCGCGCTCCCTTTTTCAAAACGGTCAGATGGACGTAAGGTGTCACCTATGAGTGAGCCGGCACGCCCTGATCCGGACGAGATTCTCGCGCGCATGAAGCGGGACGAGACGGAGTCTACCCGCGGTAAACTGAAGATTTTCTTTGGGATGTCGCCCGGTGTTGGCAAGACCTACGCCATGTTGCAAGCGGCGCGGCAAAAACAAGCGGAAGGATGCGAGGTGGTGGTCGGCATTGTGGAAACACACGGCCGCAAGGAAACCGAAGCGTTGCTGGAAGGAATGCCGATCATGCCGCGCACCCAGATCGAATATCGCGGAACAAAGCTCGAGGAGATCGATCTCGATGCGATCCTCACCTGGCATCCGGGGCTGGCCGTGGTCGATGAACTGGCACACACGAACGCACCTGGCTCGCGGCATCCGAAGCGTTACCAGGACGTACTCGAGCTGCTAGATGCGGGCATCAGTGTTTATACCACGCTCAACGTCCAGCACGTCGCCAGCCGAAGCGATACCGTGCGTCAGATCAGCGGTGTCACCGTAAGCGAGACAGTACCCGATACTGTTCTCGATCTTGCCGATGAGATTGTTCTTGTCGATCTGACACCGGAACAACTGCGCTCGCGTCTCGCCGAAGGGAAAGTTTATCTTGGCGAACGCGCGGAATGGGCAGCGCAGAATTTCTTTCGAGAAAGCAACCTGACCGCATTACGCGAGATGGCGCTACGTCTGGTAGCCGAACATGTCGATCGCGATCTGCGCGATATCATGTCGGAGGAAAAAATCGCCGGGCCATGGAAGAGTGGGGATCGCTTGCTCGTCGCGGTCAGCGCGAGTCCTTACTCGGAGAGATTGATTCGCTACACGCGCCGGTTGGCGGCATCGATGGAAGCTTCCTGGATCGTCGCGAACATCGAGCAACCGCGCCCGCTTTCGCAAGAGGAGCAAACACGCTTGACCCGCTACCTCGCGCTGGCGCGGCAGCTCGGCGCGGAAGTAATTTCCACGCCCGGTACCGATATCGGCGAAGCGCTGCTCCGTATCGCTCGTCAACACAATGTCACTCAGATTGTTATCGGCAAGCCGCTCGGCTCGCGATGGACAAGTTTTTTGAAAACCGATCCGCTCCGCTGGCTCATGCGCAACAGCGGCAACATCGACATCCACATGATCCCGGCGGAGGAGTCGGTGCGGCCGCGGCCTGAACCTCTCGAGGAACGTTTGGCGCGCACACCGTGGCGCGACTTCGGTATCGCGCTCGCCATCGCCGTCGGCGTGACCGCGTTGTCATTGTCGATCTTCACTTACACCGGCTACTACGCGGTGGCGTTGTTTTATTTGCTTGCCGTCGTGCTTGCGGGAATGCGCCTGCGCCGATGGCCCACGCTTTTTCTCGCTGCGCTCAGCGCATTGCTCTGGAATTTTCTTTATGTTCCGCCGCGCTTCACCTTTTACATCAGCCGGGTTCAGGACTTCATGATGTTCGGCGCCTATTTCGTGATCGCGCTCGTCATCGGTCACCTCGCGACGCAGTTGCGCGAGCGCGAACAATCAGAACGCCGCCGCGAAGAACGCGCCACCGCGCTGTACCGTTTCACACGCGCCCTTGCCGCCAGCCGCGATCTCGATGAAGCCTTGCCGAAAGTTTTGGCGCTGATCAAAGACACTTTCGAAGCTGATGCAGCGGTTTGGCTGCGCGACGAGAGTGGCCTTTCTTGCCACCCAGCGAGCACGTTCGTGCCATCGAGCAAAGATGAAAGCGTTGCCGTCTGGGCGTTTCAAAAGAAACAGAGCGCCGGAAGATCGACCGAGACATTGCCGGATGCCGAGGCATTGCATGTCCCGCTTGTGACCGGCGACCGTGCCGAAGGTGTTCTGACCGTGCGTCTCGCAAATCTGCCAACCATCGAGCAACGCGAGTTGCTCGACGCCTTTGCCGCGCAGCTCGCCCTTTTTGTGAACAAAGAGCGCGCGCTG
>Ga0193735_1000022_pt1 | contig 54446 bp, 48 predicted proteins | sample U1m2metaG_FD_145080 | JGI IMG/M metagenome (GOLD analysis project Ga0193735, IMG submission 145080) | Soil microbial communities from a riparian zone of the East river system, Colorado, United States - U1m2 | ecosystem: Environmental > Terrestrial > Soil > Riparian zone | place: USA: East River... | reverse complement strand
TGACGCTTCGGTTGCCCGCGGTTGCCCGGTCTTGGGACTTGGAACCGGCGACGCACTCGGCGACACCTGTGCAGTAGAGTCCGCTTGTCCAGGCGCAAGCCGCCGCACGTTGAGGATCAACTTCATTACGGAGAAGCCGACCACCAACACGAGCACGCCGAAGATGAGCGGCATTGGTGAGATGCGCTCGTGGCTGGTTGTCGTGGGACGACGGCGCCGAACTACCGGCGCACTGATCGATTTCTGGGGGCGATTTTCCTGAAGATACGAGTAGCCATCGACCGTCACGCGTTCGGAATCTTCAAACGCGTCCAGATACGGCGTGACATCAACATCTAAAAATTTGCCATAGATGAGAAGAAAACCTTTTGCATATGCGAGGCTGGGGAATTGGGAAAAATCATCCGCCTCAATCTCTGCCAGCCGCGCGGGACGAATCTTTGTCATCCGGGCTGCTTCGTCGAGCGTCAGGTTCCTCGCGAGCCTCGCTTCCTGAAATTTTTTACCAAGCCCTTCTATCGTCATTGCGTAGAAAATAGCGGCTAAACGGCAGCATCGAGATCGACCAGAATCTCGCGTGGTTTGGCGCCTTCGCCGGGACCTAAAATACCGCGCTGCTCCAGAATATCAACGATTCGCGCGGCGCGCGTGTAGCCGAGTCGCAGGCGGCGCTGAAGCAGCGAGGTGGAGGCTCGTTTTTCCTGTCGAATGATCTCCAGACATTTTTCGACCAACTCTTCGTCTTCATCTGTCACATCTTCCTCAGGCGTCGCGGCGGATTGTAGCTTCTCGTGCATTGCCGTATCAAAAGCAGGCGGGCTTTGCGCGGAAACAAATTCGACCACCCGATGAATCTCATCATCCGTAACAAGAACGCCCTGTGCGCGAATGAGACGCGAAGCACTCGGCGGCAGGTAAAGCATATCGCCCTGCCCGAGCAATCGATCGGCTCCGTTTTCATCCAGAATCACGCGGCTGTCGATCTTGGAAGCGACCTGAAACGCGATCCGGCTCGGAATATTCGCCTTGATCACGCCGGTGATGACGTCTGCGCGGGGAGTTTGCGTAGCCACGACGATGTGAATACCGGCCGCGCGAGCCATTTGTGTGATGCGTGCAATGGCACTTTCAACGTCCGCAGGCGCGGTTTGCATCAAATCCGCCAACTCATCGATGATGACGACGACATACGGCATCTTGTCAGGAATTTGAAGCTCATCCTTTCTAGTCGAGGGCGCTGAGCCTGGACTTTCCGAAGCTTCGTCTTCGTCGGCGCGGTCAGCGCCCGCGGCTACCGGCTTCTTCGGTCGTACGTTGAAACCTACGATGTTGCGCACGCCAACGCGCGCAAAAATTCTGTAACGACGCTCCATCTCATCGATCAGCCAACGCAATGCGAGCATCACTTTTTTTGGATCGACAACTATCGGGAACGCGAGATGCGGCAGCGAACCATACGCCTGAAGTTCGACCATCTTCGGGTCAACGATCACGAGACGCAGCTCTTCAGGGGTGAAACGAAAGAGCATGCTGGCGATCAGTGCATTGATACAAACACTCTTCCCACTGCCAGTGGTACCTGCGACCAACAGATGCGGCATTTGCGCGAGGTCGGCAATGATGGTTTTGCCGTAAACATCTTTGCCTAAAGCGAGCGGAATCTTGGTGTGTCCCTTTGCCTCTTCCCAGTCGGACGACTGCAAAAGTTCACGCAGTTTTACCGTCACTTTTCGGCTGTTCGCCAGTTCGATGCCCACCGTGTCTTTTCCGGGGATCGGCGCGAGGATATTGATTCGTTCGGCGCGCGTGGCTCGAGCGAGGTCCCGCTCGAGGCTTACAATCTTGTCCACACGAACGCCTTTGGCCGGATAGACTTCGTAGCGGGTAATAGTAGGCCCCTTTGTGATATCGCCCGGGGCAACCGCAATCCCGAATTGCCCCAAAGTCTCAATCAAAACTCGCTGGACTTCCTGCAGCTCCGAAGGATCAGATGTACCGCGTCCCTCCATACTATGCTCGTCCAGCAAATCCATCCCAGGCAGGATATAATTTTCCGATGTCCAAGCTGGAGTCATCACACTCGGGGCCGATCTTGCTTTCTTGTCGCTCGCTCGCAATTCGGCGAGAGACGGTTTTCTGCGGGTCTCCTGCTCGCTCGGCAATGCGGTTGTATCGACGACCTTTGGTTTCGGCCGATTTGCCAGTTCCTCCGGCGAAATCATTGCTCCAGCAAACTCGGCCGCCGGTACGCCTTTCTTCTTTAATTGTTTTTCAAGCAATCGCCGCTGCTTGGCGAGCTGCTGCTCACTGATCGCCAGTTTCCCCTTGAGATCCGATTTGTGCAGCCTGCGGCGCAATCGCCATTCCTGCAGGCTTATACTCACGCGTCGCATGAGCGCGACCGTCTCGCGAACAAGATGAATGGGACGCAGTCCGGTGACCAGGATCAGTGTGGTCACATAAATTCCAATCAACAGGAGAAGCGTACCGAGTGGGCCAAGAGCGTTGCGGAGTAACCCACGGTGCTGATCGGCGAAAGCGTATCCGATCCAACCGCCCGGCCCCTGGATGTTGAAGGCGGCGTGCCAGCCCTGCAAATGATACGGCTGCACATGCAGCAAACAGGCACCCGATATGATAAACAGAACGATCCAGCCCAACCGCGGCGTGACTCGCAAACCGGGATAAAACAGTTTTGCGGCACCGAAACCCAGCAGGATTGCGGCCAAAAGGTACGAGGCCGCTCCAATAAATTGATAGCAAATTCCCGCGATAATTGCGCCTACTGGGCCGATGAAATTCTGCGCAGGACGATTCGCCGGCGAAATATGGCTGAACCAAACCCAGGACGGCACATCCTTCGGCGTATAGGAAACGAGCGCAAAAAACAGCAGGGTTCCCGAGAATAGCAGAACGAGAGCGAAGACTTCGTTCCACGCGTTGTGTCGATCTGTGCGAGCCACCGCGTGTGATACTAATCCCGCAACAGCGTCTTTCAATCTTTTGTAGAGGCGTTCGTGCCAAGCGCCTGGGCGTTTGACACAAACGCCGCTACAACTGCCGTCGTTGATCGCAATCGAAATGCTGAGGAATCACGCGCTTTCGGCTTGCAGGTTAGCAGCGAGGCTGATAACTGTGCCAGCGCATTATGGTTCTTTTCCTCCGCTACGGCGTCACGGCTGTTGCGCTCTGCATGCTGCTGTTTTGCATATCGTGCGAAAAACATCCGCTCGGCCAAATGCCGGAAGTTCAGCGGGAGCAGCCCGATCCGGCAACGAGAGTCTGGTCCGAAGAAAGCAAAATCGAGTCTGAAAAATCGGCATCCTCGCCGGTCCCGGCGGAAGCTGTTCCGCACGAAGATCGGTAGGCAAAGGAGATCATATGGCCAAACACACCTACGCAACCTCGCCCCCAAACTTAACGGGCATGCCGCCGGGCGTACCGTACATCATCGGCAACGAAGCTGCCGAGCGTTTCTCCTATTACGGCATGAAGTCGGTGCTGACCGTCTTCATGGCGCATTACATTTTGAATCAGTCCGGTGTGCTCGCGCCGATGAGTTCGAACGAGGCGTACATGTACACGCATTACTTCGTTTTCGGCGTTTACTTTCTCCCGATTCTCGGCGCGGTCATCGCCGACGGCTGGCTGGGCAAATATTGGACCATCCTCTCACTGTCGATCGTTTACTGCCTGGGCAATCTCACGCTCGCGTGTATGGCCACTTCCTGGGGGATTGCAGTTGGGCAGCGAGCGATGCTGGCGATCGGACTGTTTCTGATTTGTCTGGGTGCAGGCGGCATTAAACCGTGCGTGTCGGCGAACGTCGGCGATCAATTTGGCGAATCGAACAAACATCTGCTGTCGAAAATGTTTGGCTGGTTCTATTTCTCGATTAACGCCGGCTCTTTCATTTCTTCGCTTCTTTGTCCCTGGCTTCTGGGCAATCCGAAGTACGGGCCGGGATGGGCATTTGGAATCCCTGGGATCGCGATGTTGATCGCGACTTTGTTTTTCTGGGGCGGTCGCAAGAAAATGGTGCACGTGCCGCCGGCTGGGCTTGGTTATCTGCGCGCAACATTCAGCAAGGAAGGTCTCATCACGCTCGCGCGAATCGCAATGGTTTACGTTTTCATTTTGGTTTTTTGGGCCTTGTGGGGAATGAGCAACGGCGCCGAATGGACGTTGCAAGCTGAGAAAATGGATCTGCACGTGTCCTGGCTGCCGTGGATCAACATTAGCTTTTCGCCATTTCACATTTCAGGGGGATGGGGTCTGGATTTGCTGGCCGCACAAGTGCAAACCGCAAACCCTATTTTGATCCTGATTTTTATCCCCTTGGTGAATTATGCGATCTACCCGCTGATTAACTCTGTCTTCACGCTCACGCCGTTGCGAAAAATCGGAATAGGCCTTTTCATTACCGCCCTCTCTTTTGTTGTTATCGTTTGGATCCAGGGGCAAATCGATGCAGGGTTAAGACCGCACATCAATTCGCAGTTCCTGGCCTACATTATTCTCACGCTCGGTGAAGCGATGGTATCGATCACTGGTTTGGAATTTTCCTATACCCAGGCACCGAACACGATGAAGAGTTCCGTGATGGCGCTGTGGCTTCTCACTGTCGCCTCAGGTGAACTCTTCGTCGGCCTCGTCAATAAATGGATTTTGGGCGCAGGCGCCGCGCATAAGATCAGCGACTATCAGTACTTTACCTTCTTCACCTGGTTGATGTTTGGAGCCGCTGTCGTTTTCGTTGTCGTCGCCTGCTTCTACAGGGGCCGCACCTACCTTCAAACGCAGCAACCCACTCTGGACGAAATCGCGACGGAGCCGATTCTTCACGGCGGCACACCGAGCTGAATTCGATGAAAATCATCGTCGCAGCTGCGTTCGTGTTGTCGTCGTCGATCCTCAGCGCTTTCGGGACTCCACAGGACGACGCGTTTCAAAAAATCGCGCAGGACTATATCGAGCAGTATTTGCGGGCGAATCCGGAGGATGCGACAGAGCTCGGGGACCATCGGTTTGACAGTCAGCTGACTGATTACTCACCGGAAGCACGCGCGAAAGAACTGGCAACGCTAAAAGAGGTTCGAGACAAGCTGAGCGCCATCGATGCCTCACACCTCACCGGCGCGAACAACATCGATTTTCGCACCCTCAAAGAGAACATCGATTACGAAATCTTCCGAGCTGAAGAGCTAAAGGAATCGGAGTGGAACCCCCTTGTTTACATGCAGAGCCTGGCCAACAGCCTTTATTTGTTGGTCGCGCGCGATTTCGCGCCCCCGGAACAACGAATTCCAAATCTGCGCCAGCGTGTGGAAGGAATTCCCCGCGTGATCGCGCAAGCAAAAGCCAACTTGCAACATCCGCCGCGCGTTCACACAGAAACAGCGATTGAGCAAACCCAAGGCGCAATCAATCTCGTGCACGAAGGCCTTGTGCCCCTTCTTGATCGCGCACCGCAGATGAAAAGGGATCTGGCGCCGCTACAGGAAAAAACGGCCGCCGCTCTCGAGGATTACAAAAAGTGGCTTCAAAACGATCTGCTGCCCCGCTCCAATGACAATTTCCGTCTCGGCGCGGAGAAGTTTCGAAAGAAGCTGCGTTTCGCACTCGCTTCAGACTTGTCGATGGAAGAAATCATGAAGCGCGCGCAAGCCGACCTGAAACAGACGCAAACCGCCATCTACGAAACTGCGTTGCCGCTCTACAAAAAATATTTTCCCAACGCAGATTCGGCAACACTCGGGGACAAACATAAGGTAACTGCGGCAGTACTCGACAAACTTGCAGAACAACATCCCGACGACGCCACTGTAGTTGGTTACGCGAAGGACGTTGTTGGCGAAGCAACCGATTTCGTCAGGTCGCATAATCTCGTTTCCATTCCCGACACGCCGCTGGACGTGATCGCAATGCCCGAATTCAAACGCGGCGTGGCTATTGCATATTGCGATTCTCCTGGTCCGCTCGATAAAGCCGGAAAAACATTTTTCGCGGTTGCGCCGACGCCGAAGGATTGGTCAAAGGAGCGGAAAGAATCGTTCTTTCGCGAATACAACAACTATGAAATTCGCGATTTGACCGTGCACGAAGCGATGCCCGGTCATTACTTGCAACTCGCTCACGCCAATGAATTCCGCGCTCCCACCTTGGTCCGCGCGATCTTTCGCAGCGGCACATTCATCGAAGGTTGGGCCGTCTACTGCGAACAAATGATGGCGGAACAGGGTTACGGCGGACCGGAAGTGAAAATGCAACAGTTGAAAATGCGATTGCGCGCGATCGCCAATGCTATTCTCGATCAAAGCATTCACGCCGGAAACATGACCGAGAAGGAAGCGATGGATTTGATGATGAAAGAAACCTTCCAACAGGAAGGCGAAGCCGTGGCGAAATGGAAGCGTGCACGACTCACCTCGGCTCAACTCTCTACTTATTTTGTGGGCGCCACTGAGCATCTCGATCTGCGCGCGGCAGAGGAGAAGAAACTAGGCAAGGATTTCGATCTCAAAAAATACAACGATCAGGTGATCTCGTACGGCAGCCCGCCGGTAAAATACGTTCGCGAGTTGATGGGTTTGTAGGTGGAACGCGTTGTCCTCAACGCGTTGGCAGAGGCAATGCGCCTTGGGCGCCAAATTTTATCATCGTCTTCAGAGAACCCGATCCACCTTTGCTTCAGCGGCAATCGAAGCAACATTTAACAATGCCCAATCTCGCCACATGGATGCGCCCGAAAGACGAAAAATGGTTTCGCCCGTTTTTCGCGAAGCATCCGGAGATCCATGTTTTCGACGCGCACAACGGCGATGTTCCGATCGATCAAATGGACGGATTGCTACTAACGGGCGGTTCCGATATCACATTGGAATTTCTGCGTCAGGAAAATGTCGATCCGAACTTGATCGACAAAGACGATCTTGATCCCAGGCGCGACGGCTGGGAGTTCGATGCGATTTCAAAGGCGCTCAAGCGCGGACTGCCGATTCTCGCCATTTGCAGAGGTATTCAAGTCCTGAATGTCGCTTTGGGCGGCACTCTCAAGCTCGATATTCCGGGTCATAGGTTGCCAGAGCAAAAAGAGCAGGACATTCAATCATTGCGTTACGACGGCAAGACGAAGCATCGATTCGAAAATGTAAACAGTTCACATCATCAGGCGATCGATCGGCTCGCAGAAGGTTTCGAAGTCGAAGCGTGGTGCACCGATGACGATATCGTCGAGCAGGTGCGTCTACGGGATTATCCGTTCGCCTTGGCGGTCCAATATCATCCCGAGCGTGGAAAAATCTACGACGCCCTCTTCGAAGATTTCTTTGCGCGACTCAAGTCGGCCAAGAGTTAAAAAGGTACAAGCTGAAAACAGCAAAAGAGCAACGTACCCATTTAACTTTTTAACCTTTTAACCATTCAACCGGTCACTTGCCGCGATAAACGCAGCGCGCGGTCGCTGTTTCGTGCACGACAATTTCGCAAAGACCAGGACATTGCGATTCCAGCTTTTTCCAGAACCATTCAGCCATTTTTTCAATCGTCGGGTTCTCCAAGCCTTGGATGTCATTGAGATAGGCGTGATCCAACAGTTTCATCAACGGTTTCATTGCGTCGCTGATTCTGGCGTGATCGTAAACCCATCCGGTTTTTGGATCGACATCGCCTTCCACTGAAACTTCGACCTTGAAGCTGTGGCCATGGACGCCGCGGCATTTATGGCCCTCCGGCGCATTTGGCAAAGTCTGTGCCGCTTCAAAAGTGAAATCCTTCGTCAAGCGAACGTGCATATTGCAGAAACTACCACCATTCTTACTGCAGTGTCATCCCGGGACGTCCCACAGAGCACGGGTAAATTGTAGGGCGTCTCTGCGAGACGCTGCCTCTAATAACCGGCGGCTGACACAGCTGCCCTACAGAATCTGTCCCGTGCGTTCAAACTCCCCGCTGTGTCGGGCTCCAGATGAATTTATGCATCTGAAGTTGAAAACGAACATTCAGTTTGTCCGCTAAAATCCAATCGACGATCTCACGCGGATCAATCCGTCCAAAGATCGGTGCGAATAGTACGGCGTGACACCGTCGAGGAAGATCGTAGCACTCCACCTTATCGCGCGACCATTCGTAATCTTCTCGCGAGCCCATCACAAATTTCACTTCGTCACGCAAGGTGAGATGATCGATGTTCGACCAAAGATTTTTGTCCACTTCGCCGCTGCCCGGCGTTTTCAAATCCATAATCCGATGAACGCGCGGATCGACTTTTGAGATATCGTGCGCGCCACTGGTTTCGAGCAGGATCGTATAACCGGCATCGCACAACATCGACATCAACGGCAGCACATTTTTCTGGAGCAACGGTTCGCCGCCCGTGATCTCGACCAACGGACAGTGAAACGCGGCCACGGCATCCAAGATTTCCTTTAAAGTCCGTTTCTTTCCCTCGTAAAACGCATACTCCGTATCGCAATAGTTGCAGCGCAGATCGCAGAACGTCAGTCGCACGAACACACAGGGTTGTCCTACCCAGGTGCTTTCACCCTGAATTGAGTGATAGATTTCGTTAATTGTCAGCGTCTTTTCGCGCTCGGCCGTCACGTTAACAACGTCTTACGCGAAGAATCGCAAAGCAAGTAACCCTGGGGAGCGTCGGCAGGTAGCAATCGCTATAGCTTGACGCTACAACCTGCGTCCATAATCTGAAATTCGGCGGCAAGCCGGTTTTGACCGGCAACACGTTGAGCCGCCTCCGCATCGCTACGGCGTGCCGAGGACAACGCGTTCGCCGTTCCTTTAAAATGTTTATAGCGTGAATCTTTTAACACATTTTTATCGTTCGTCGGTCGGGAAAAAAATAATCGTCGCGGTCACGGGCATCATTCTGATCCTTTTCGTGATCGGACATCTGCTCGGAAATTTGCAAATTTTTATCGGACCGGACTGGATCAACGGTTACTCGGAGCATCTGCGTGATCTCGGACCGCTGCTTTGGTTGATCCGAATTTTTCTGCTCGCCACTGTCATTATTCACATCTACGTGACGATCCAACTGGCGATTGAAAACCGGCGCGCCCGGCCCGAGCCCTACATCGACAAGCATTACGTCAAGGCAACGTTTGCCTCTCGTCACATGGTGATGAGCGGACTGATCGTGCTGGCATTTATCATTTATCACCTCGCGCATTTCACGGTGCGGGTTACCGACCATCGGTTTGGCTTACTCAAGGCTGACCCCCTTGGCCACTACGACGTTTACTCCATGATGGTGTACGGATTTCAGAATTACTATGTGTCAGCTTTTTACATCCTTGGGCTGTTTTTGCTCGCACTTCATTTAAGCCATGGATCATCCAGCTTTTTCCAATCTCTTGGGTTAAATGATAAAAAACTGGCGCCCCGTCTCGCTTTGTCAGGTCGAATTTTCGCGTGGCTCATCTTCATTGGGTATACATCCATCCCAGTGGCTGTCCTGCTCGGGTGGGTTAAACCAGCGCAACAGCTATGATCGGAAGGTTCGACGCCAAGGTTCCGCCTGGTCCGCTCGCCCAGAAATGGCGAAATCATCTCGATCATTCGCGATTAGTTAGCCCGCATAACCGGCGAAAATTCGAGATCATCGTTGTAGGAAGCGGTCTGGCCGGTGGATCGGCGGCAGCGACGCTGGGGGAACTGGGTTATCGAGTGAAATGTTTTTGCTTTCAGGATTCGCCGCGACGCGCGCATTCGATTGCAGCCCAGGGTGGAATCAACGCGGCGAAAAATTATCAGAACGATGGCGACAGCGTTTACCGATTGTTTTACGACACAATTAAGGGAGGCGACTTTCGTTCCCGCGAAGCGAACGTGTATCGCCTCGCTGAGATCAGCAATACCATCATCGACCAATGCGTCGCGCAGGGCGTGCCGTTTGCCCGCGAATATGGCGGACTACTAGCCAACCGCTCGTTTGGCGGCGCGCAGGTGTCCCGGACCTTCTACGCCCGCGGACAGACCGGTCAGCAGCTCCTGCTCGGCTGTTATCAGGCGCTTTGCCGTCAAATCGCAGCCGGCACGGTGCAGATGTTTCCCCAGACGGAAATGCTCGACCTCGTGGTTGTCGACGGACACGCCAAGGGGATCGTCACCCGCAATTTGTGCTCCGGAAAAATTGAAAGACACGCAGCGGATGCTGTCGTGCTCGCGACCGGTGGATATGGAAACGTGTTTTATCTCTCAACCAACGCGCGCGGCTGCAACGTCACCGCCACCTATCGCGCTTACAAAAGGGGCGCGCTCTTCGCGAACCCAGCCTTCACGCAAATTCATCCCACGTGCATCCCGGTCGGTGGCGAATATCAATCCAAGCTCACGCTCATGTCCGAGTCGCTACGGAACGATGGACGCGTTTGGGTGCCGAAGCGTAAGGAAGATCGCGACAGGCCGCCACGCGAAATCCCTGAGACCGATCGCGATTATTATCTCGAGCGAAAATATCCGAGCTACGGCAATCTTTCGCCCCGAGATATTTCGTCGCGCGCGGCAAAGGAAGTTTGTGACGAAGGCCGGGGCGTTGGCCCAGGCGGTCGCGGCGTGTATCTCGATTTTGCCGACGCCATTAAGCGTCTGGGAGAACATACCATCCGGGAACGCTACGGGAATTTGTTTGAGGTCTACGAAAAGATCACCGGCGAAGACGCCTATAAAGTGCCGATGCGGATCTACCCCGCCGTCCACTACACGATGGGCGGCCTGTGGGTGGATTACGACCTAATGAGCAATGTGCCCGGGTTGTTTGTAATCGGTGAAGCAAATTTTTCGGATCACGGCGCGAACCGCCTCGGTGCCAGCGCTCTCATGCAAGGTTTGGTAGATGGTTATTTCGTTTTGCCGAATACCCTGCCGAATTACCTGGCCGGCCAGATGGGAAAACGGCCGTCGCCAGATTGTCCAGAGTTTCGGGCAGTGGAGGAAAGTGTTTGCACAAGGATCGAGAAGCTCCTCAACATCAACGGCACTCGGTCAGTCGATTCGTTCCATCGCGAGCTTGGCCTGCTTCTCTGGGAAAAATGCGGAATGTCGCGCCACGAAAAGGGATTGCGCGAGGCGCTCAAAAAAATCCCCGAACTACGAGAACAATTCTGGTCCCGCGGCTGCGGGGTCCGAGTGCCGGGGGATGGCGACGATTTCAATCAATCCCTGGAACGCGCCGGACGCGTGGCCGATTTCCTGGAATTCGCCGAGCTGATGTGCATCGACGCACTGGAGCGCGACGAATCTGCCGGCGCACATTTTCGCGAAGAACATCAGACCGCGGAAGGCGAAGCACTACGCGACGATGAAAATCACGCGGCCGTGTTTGCCTGGGAATTTCAAGGCGATGGACAACCGCCGATACTGCATCGCGAGCCCCTCAATTTCGAGACAGTGCACCTAACACAGAGAAGCTATAAATGAAGTTGAGAGTTGTTGGCTGAGAGTTGAGAGATGAAAACAAAACAAGCACAAGAATATGTTTAATTTTGAGAAACTAGATGTCTGGCAAAAGGCGATTGAATTCGCTGACCTAATTTATACGGATACCCGTAGCTTCCCGACCGAAGAGCGATTTGGTCTAACATCTCAACTGCGTCGCGCCGCGGTTTCAATTTCTTCGAACATCGCCGAGGGATCCTCACGAAGTTCCAAGACTGACTTTGCCCGCTTTATCGAAATCGCGGATGGCTCTGTCTTCGAAGTCGTTTCCGAATGTTTTATCGCGCGCCAGCAGAATTTTCTCAGCGACGACAACTTCCGGAAAATCTACGCGATAGCCGAGGAAGAGAGCCGGATGCTGAGCGGCTTACGCAGATCCCTTTTAACCGTGAAGTAGTCGAGTACGGCTTTCGTCTCTCAACACTCAACTCTCAACTATGAACTTTTCTTTGAGAATCTGGCGCCAAATAGATCGACAAACGCCAGGTAAACTCGTCGATTACGAAGTGCGCGACATTTCGCCGAACACGTCGTTTCTCGAAATGCTCGACATTCTCAATGAGACTTTGGTGAGAGGCGGAAAGGAACCGATCGCGTTTGATTCCGATTGCCGCGAAGGTATTTGCGGCACTTGCTCACTCACAATTAACGGTGAACCACACGGACCCGATCATCCTGGCGCGGTGTGCGAGCTTTATATGAGAAAGTTTCGAGACGGCGCAACGATCACAGTTGAGCCTTTTCGCGTAGGATCATTCCCGCTTGTGAAAGACCTGGTAATCGATCGCACCGCGCTGGATCGCATTGTGCAAGCCGGTGGATTCATTTCCGAACGCGCAGGCTCCGCGCCAGAGGCGAACTCGATCCTGGTTCCCAAGCATGATGCCGATCTGGCGATGGAAGCGGCGGCTTGCATCGGTTGTGGCGCGTGCGCCGCGGCGTGTCCAAATGGATCGGCCATGCTTTTCGCGGCTGCGAAGGTCTCGCATCTATCGCTCTTACCACAGGGCCATCCGGAACGAGACAGTCGCGTGCTGCGAATGGTCAACGTGATGGATGCAGAAGGATTCGGCAATTGCACCAATACGTACGAATGTGAGGCGGTTTGCCCAGCCGAGATTAGCGCTAGTTTTATTGCCAAGCTGAATCGCGAATATGCACGAGCGGCGGTGCAGCGCAGTGCAGGCGAATAGGTTTAGCGCGCACGCGTGATCTTGCGCCAACTTGTTCTGGACCAAGGCAATCTTGTAATGCCGTAATCAGCATGCGATGAAATCGCAATGCCGAAAGCAAAAACAAAAGCGGCAAGCGCAAATATACATGCCGTACTCGGTTCCGACGAAGCGGAAGTTAAACGCGTGGCCGCAGAGCTCGCGGCTAATCTGACCCCACCGGGCGCAGGTGATTTCGGATTGGAAGTCATTGATGGAGCCGCCGACAACGCCGATCAGGCCGAAGCGCGGGTAAGATCGGCAATCGAGGCAGTGCAAACACTACCCTTTTTTGGCAACGCAAAAGCGGTCTGGTTAAAGAACGTTAATTTTCTCGGCGACGATCAAAAAGCGCGCTCGGCCGCGGTGCAATCAGCTTTGGAAGAATTGTCCGAATTAGTTGATAGCGGTTTCGGCCCAGGCATCACGCTCTTGATAAGCGCCATTGATGTGGATAAACGCCGTTCTTTTTATAAAACGTTGCTCAAACGAGCGGAGGTCCAGGTTTTTGACCGGCTCGACTCCGGCCGGACTGGATGGGAAGAAGAAGCCCTTGAGGTGGTTCAGCAGCGCGCAAAGAAAAGAAAACTTCAATTCGACGAGGATGCGCTCGATCTTTTTGTGTTGCTGACTGGTGGCGATACTCGACAGATCGATAACGAACTGGAAAAGATCGACACTTTTCTTGGAAACGATCGCGGAGTGAATGCGGAGCTCGTCCGCGAGTTAGTGCCGCTTTCGCGCGCAGGTGTCATTTTTGAGTTGGGTAATGCGCTCGCGGCGCGCGATCTCCAACTATCACTGAAGCTAGTGCGTCGTTTATTGGATCAAGGCGAAAGCGCCATCGGCATCTTGCTGGTGGCGATCGTTCCTACGATCCGCAATTTATTACTCGCGAAGGATTTGATGGAACGATATCGCCTTCCACGGCCGCACTCGCCGTTCCAGTTCATCTCGGCAATCAACCGCCTGGCCACCGAGGCAACAGATCATTTGCCGCGTAAGAAAGATGGCTCGGTCAACGCCTACGGGCTTTGGATCGCCGCACAACAGGCGGGGCGATTCGAAACGACCCAATTAGTTCAGGCCATGCAGGCGTGTCTCCAAGCAAACGTTCAATTGGTTACGACGCAGCTTGATCACGAACTGATCTTGACTGAAGTGGTGGTTAAGTTGCTGGGGCGGTGACGGGACGCTTGGCGATTCGTAGAAACGCCCTACAACAGATTAAGTACTTTCCACCTGTCTTCGCGCAACCGGTCCGATGTAGGGAATGTCCCAGCGCACACCGGTAAAGGCCCTTACGATCGTAATGATCATGATCACCAAAAACACGAGATGAACCAGCGCAGCGATGATCGCCCAGAAAAATACCAGGATGCCACCAATACCGGGAATCGCTCCGAACACCGCATGGACGACTGCCGACACAATGTTAAAGAGAAACCACGCGCAACCAAAGATGATCGATTGCATCGCGTAAAAGCGCACGAAACTATCGTGCTTTTCGAGGATATAAAAAATGATGCCGCCGATCAACGGAATGCAGGCAATGGCTGCAGCCACATTAGAAGGTAAACCGGTCGATGTAGATTTTGCCGTCGTCCCGGGTTCAGGACTTGGAGGCGGAGGTTGAGTAGGCACTTCGTCTGGCATGATCTACATACACGAACTGGAAAGTGTATTGTCAAGCATCTTCCTTTTGCGCAGTTCTTTTTGGCTTTCGCTCCCCGGCCTGGCAAAATATCATGGGTCTCCAAGCAAGCAGATCAATGGCCAAGAATTCCCATTTTGCGCGCGGCTTTACTCTGATCGAGTTGATTGTTGTGCTGGCAATCATCGCCATTCTCATGTCGATGGTGTATCCGATGTATACGAGTATCTCGGAGCGTGCCAAAGCGACAAAAGACATGAGCAACCTGCGCCAGATCGGACTCGCGACTCAGACTTATTTGAACGACAGCGACGGTGCTCTACCTGGTTCGATAACCGTAACGTGGATGTCGCAACTGACACCGAAATACCTCTCCCTATGGAAAATCTTTCAATCGCCCTTGGATAAGCGCGCCTCTTCGGAAGCAGGGGATGGCCCAATCAGCTATGGCATCAACTTTAATATCTACGTAGGCGGCGCCCCAATTTCCGCTACAAAGATTACCAACCCTACGGGGTTCATATTGTTCGCACCAGCGGAGGCTTCAGGGACAACGGTGAGCTTCCAAGGAACGGCAACTTCATCTGCCCCAGGCGTGACGGTGATAGGAAATGGCAATAATACGGCAACGAGCAACCCCGGCGGAGTTGCCACTGGCGGCACGCATAATTCACGGCAGCGGATCAACGCGCTTTTTGGCGATCTGCACTGCGAAACCATGACATGGGCCGCGTTCGCCACTACTACATCGAGCGTCCCGGGCCAACCAGGTCAGTGGACTCCGTATTAGCGCCCGTGGAGATTCGTGGCGCTAGACATCGCTACTCCGCGCTCGTTGGCTCAGGCGTAATCGAGCAACTCGGCGAGCGCGTGCGCAACTTTCTGCTTGGCAGAAGGTGCGCAATTGTTACGGACAGCAATGTTGCGTTGCTGTTTGCAGGCCGAGCCAAACGAAGTCTTACATCAGCCGGTTTTAAGCCGACGTTGATCACGATTCCGGCGGGCGAAAAATCAAAAACGCTCAAGCAAGCTGGGGCAATTTGCGAGCGGATGACTACTGCTGGATTAGATCGCCAATCGTTTGTCATCGGTCTCGGGGGCGGCGTGATCGGCGATATCTCAGGATTTATCGCGGCGATTTATCACCGCGGGATTCCTCACGTTCAGATCCCCACGACGCTGCTTGCGATGGTGGACAGCTCGATCGGCGGAAAGACTGGGGTGAACACCGCCGATGGAAAAAATCTGATCGGCGCAGTGCACCAGCCGGCGCTTGTGATTGATGATGTGGACGTTTTGAAAACGTTGCCTCCCCGCGAGTTCAATCAGGGATTCGCGGAGGTGATCAAACACGCGATTATCGCCGATGCGAAAATGTTCATGGAGCTTCAATCGTGGGAGACAGGATCGCCGCTTGCCCTGCCGCAGCTCGTTTGTCGCAACATCAAGATAAAATCAAAAATCGTGGCGAAAGATGAGTGCGACCGGACGGGCGAACGCGCTCTTCTCAACTTCGGACACACCGTTGGGCACGCGATTGAACGCGCGGGAAATTATCGGAAATTTCTACACGGCGAAGCGCTCAGCCTCGGAATTATCGCCGCATGCGCCGTTTCAATTAAAAGAGCCGGCCTGGCGCCTGGTCAGCGTGACGCAGTCGTCGACCTTTTGCAGCAATTCGAGTTGCCGACGTCTCTGCCGAAAAATTTTCCGCGCGAGAAAATTTTCAACGCATTGAAGTTCGATAAGAAATTTGAAGGCGGAAAAATCCGTTTCGTTGTCACGCCGCGCATTGGCGCCGCCTATCTGACGACCGACGTCACGCTCGAGGATATTCGCGAGGCGGCAGACGAACTGTAGACGCTTCGCTCTGCGAAGGGAGACGCTGATTTTTCTAAGACGCACGCGCTGCGCCGCCCAGAGGTCGGCGACTACAGCCCTCGCGCTTTCGAATAATATTCTACCAATCCATCCGCTGCGCTGTCGGCGTACTCGCGGAAAATACTCTTGCGTTCCAAGCCGTTGATGGTGCGGGTTCCTTCGTAATCGCCGGCCTGAATTCGGGCGAAGGAGTCTTTGCTGTTCATCACATAGGGCTCGCAATAAACCACCGGACAACGATAAAGCCGCGTAGCTAGCAAATTGCGCGCATACACGTAACCGCTCGTGCCGACCTTGGTTGTACTGTTCGTTGTAGGATACTGGTATGGGGGTAGTTGAGTTTCGCGGGCCATTGTGGCGGCAATTGTGTCCGCCAGCGGCAATTCCTCGTCGTAAGCGTGGCTGAGAAGTCGCCGCATCATCTCGAAGCGTTCGTCATCGAACTCAAGCTCCTGCTGCAAATAGGAACCGTTTACTAGAAGATGAAGATGGTTGATGTCGGTCAACATCGGATTATTCGGATCGCCCCAGCCTTCGGCATTGAAATGCAAGCAAAGGACGAGGTCTGGATGCAATTTGAAGTTTACCAGCGCCGCCCGACGGCGGATCTCGCTGTAACGGTAAAATAAGATTTCGCTCTGCCAGCGAATCGTTTGCTCTTTCTCGGGATCATTTGGATCAAGAACGTCGGCACGGGGCTGTGGCACGCCGTTTCTAATCAGTATTTTCCTGGCAAGTTCGCGAAAATCATCGGGACGTTTTGCTGTGACCGGTTCATTGCCATTTCGGACAAAAAAAACTTTAGCGCCTAATTCGCGCAATCGCGGGGCGAGCAACCGCGCGACTTTCAGAGTCAGATCACCTTCCTGCACTGGCTGAGTGCTGTCGACTTGAAACCAGCGCTCTTCCATCTTGGCCAATCCGCCACCCAGATGCCCCGGGTCGAGCGCAATTCGCAAGCCTGAGAGCGGCTTGCCCTTTTTCGCGGGTGGCAGGGATTTCGCGGGATGCCAAAGACGCGGCACCAGATTGCGCGAGGCGTCGTCTTTCGCGAACCGCAGGGTAAAAAATTTGTGCGACTCGCGGTTGGTCAAAATCCGCGCTGTGTCGGTGTTCAGTTCAATAAAATCGGGAGCGAATCCGTGTGTGCAATAAACGTCGTAAATTAAATGCGCGAATTCATCGTGGGTAATTGTCTCCTGATAGTGTTCAAGCACGCTCCAGCGCGGATGCGCGCCGAGAATTCCCAGATTTTCCGCCGCGCGATCGGTAAGAGCCAGGCTCAAAAAACAAAACGTGAGCAGGGCCGTGCGCTTCATGATCGCGAGCAATAGAGCATTGATGGTCGGATTTTTCCCACTGTCATCCTGAGCGAAGCGAAGGACCTCACACAGATTGGTTGATCACTCAAGGTCAGACGCGGGATATTTCAGTCTGTGCGAGATCCCTCGCCGTCTTCGCGGCTCGGGATGACAACAGCTTTTGTCGTGGCTACTGTCGCAGAATGTTAACTGTCCTTATCCTGGGCGACATCGTTGGTGAGCCGGGACGCAGCGCCGTGATTGCCAGGCTGCCGCGATTGAAAGAAAGGCACGCCTTGGACTTCATCATCGTTAACGGCGAGAACGCGGCTGGCGGTCGCGGCATAACGGGAAGAATCACCATTGATCTCTTGCGCGCCGGCGTCTCAGTCATCACGACCGGCGACCACATATGGGACCAGAAGGAAATTCTTGGGTTCATCGACACCGAACCGCGTTTATTGCGCCCGTTGAATTATCCCGATGGCGCGCCGGGGAGCGGGTCGATCGTCCTGGAAACAACCAAGGGAAAAATCGGCGTCATCAACGTGCAAGCGCGCACGTTTATGCAGCCGATTTTGGAAAACCCGTTTCGCTCGGTCGCTGCAGCGGTGACGAAGATGCGCAACGAGACGGCAAACATCATCGTGGACGTACACGGCGAGACCACCAGCGAGAAAATCGCGATGGGCCGGTTCCTCGACGGAAAAGTTTCTGCCGTCATTGGCACTCACACCCACGTTCAGACCGCCGACGAGCAAATCTTTCCCGGCGGCACAGCTTTTTTGTGCGACGTGGGCATGTGCGGTCCGGTAAATTCGATCCTGGGACGCGCCATTGATCCAATCATGAACCGGTTCATCTCGAACCTGCCGGCGTCGTTTCCAGTCGCCGGCGGTGAGGTCCGCTTGCGCGGTGCGCTAATTCAAATCGACGAGAGCACCGGTCGCGCAGTGCGAATTACACGTGTGGACGAGCCTGGGCTCAGTGTAACTGCTCCATCGGAGCCCGAACCAAATATCGACATTGAACAGACGCCATCCCCAGAGCAGACTTAATGTACGCCGAACTGTTCGCGACCTGAATTTCGAATTGTTTAGGAACATCAACGTCCAAAAGAAATTATGAAAAAAAACTTTCTCTTTATTTTTGTCGCGGCCCTGGCGCTTTGTGCTCCGCAGTTGTCCCAGGCACAAGCCACCAAAGATACCAAAGAAGCAAACAAGCTTGCCCGAGACGGCGCAGAGGCTTCCAAGAATCAAGAGTGGGAGAAAGCGGTCGACTTGCTTCGCAAGGCAACGGCTCTCGACCACAAATACGCGCCAAATCTCGCCGCCGTTTATCAACAGCGTGCATATGCTGCGGCGACTAACCAGCAATTTCAGGATGCCATCAACGATTACGGCGAAGCAATCAAGATCAGTCCAGAAGACTCACGAATTTACGAACAACGCGCAGCGGTCGAGATGAAGCTGAATGATATGGACAAAGCACTGGCCGACTATTCCGAGGCGATCAAGCTTAAGCCGAATGAAGGTCGGTATTACGCTTATCGTAGTTACATTTACGAGGTTAAGGGCGATATTAAAAATTCGATGGCTGACACCGAGAAAGTGCTAAAACTTGATCCGAAAAATCAGGAAGCGATCAGCCGCAAAAAACGCTTGGAAACGCTGCAATCCATGAGAGCAACGCCGGCTCCTCCATCGCCGGCAGCTTCAACTAAGACTTCCCCGGCCGGCGCGCACACGCCGCATAAGCCGTAATCGTTAGTTAGGCGGCAACGGGCGCAGTTCGCGCCAGCGCGCCGAGGGACAACACGTTCCATCTGCGCTTTCCAAGGTGGATCCGGCTTCTCCGAAGACGACGGCGAACAGGCCGCCGAAGGCGCAAGATATGTTCGGTTTTCAGGCGTCCGCTGGTGAAACAACGGCTTCCTCGTTTTCGGCTGGTTTTGCCGGTGCGGTGAATCGCCTCTTCCTGCGGTTCGCCGGCAGGGGCGCCAGGGTCATGGTAATATTGCGGCCGGTGATTTTTGGATTCATTTCCACCTGCGACATTCCCGAGAGGTCGTCGCGAACTTTCTGCACGAGCTGCATGCCAAATTCCTGGTGCGCCATTTCGCGGCCGCGAAATTGCAGCTGCACCCGCACCTTATTTCCCCGATCCAGGAACTCTTCGCCGTGCCGGATTTTCGTCAGATAATCGTGATCATCGATGTTAACGCGAAACTTAATTTCTTTCAGCCTCGCGCCAGACGGCCTTTTATCCTTGGTTTGCTTGGAAATATCGTACCGGAACTTTCCAAAATCGATGATCTTGCACACTGGCGGATTGGCCGTCGGTGCGATTTCCACCAGATCGAGACCAAGACCTTGAGCCTTGCGCAAGGCGTCAGTCAACTTCATGACGCCAAGTTGTTCGCTGGTGGACCCCATAATGACTCGGACTTCCCGGGCGCGGATCCGACCGTTTACACGAATTTGTGGTTGCAGATTAAATCAAACTCCTGGCCGACGAAGCGGGAGTGCACCGCACCGCCGTATTTCCATTTACCGCAATTCCCAGCGCCACCCCTCGGCAAACGCCCGGACACTCTAACCTCGCCACGGCTGCGATATCACCGCGACGAAGAACTCGCATTAATATCGCGAGCCGAAGGGAAGTTGTAGGCAACAATCTTGCGCTGGCAAGGCGAATCTCGTGACAATCACGTTTCGATCCTCCAACGCTCATTTTGCCGGCGGGTCGCCAAAATGCGCCTTGTGCGCTGCGTACGCAGTGGCGTCGTCGAGCGTCGAATCAAGCGTGGCCATCAAGGGCTCGAGCTTTACAACACCGGAAAACACCGCGCGATCGCCGATTTCCGTGTCGATGACAAATGTCGGGCGTTGGGTTACTTGGAGCGCATGAAATTCTGCTGTCGATGCACGAATGCGCTTCTCGATCTCGGGCGACCGCGCGCGCTCGAGCAGCTCTTTCTTGTCAATCTTGGCGACGCCCGCTCCAATTTCGCCGGCAACTTCCCAATCGCTCACCTTTTTCCCTTCGCGCAGCGCGGCGTGAGACAACGCCAGTCGAACGCGATCATCGATAAACCCAAAGTCCTTGGCGGCTTCGGCCACGCAATTCGGCGCGAGCCATTCCGGGAGACTGGGATCGTACCAATCGGTGTTGAGCATGAACGGCGAACGCATCATCATTCCGCTGCGCCGATAGAACCATTGTTCCTGCTCGCGTGAAGTTGGCAAACCACTCGGATCCATCAACGCGATCTTCCACTGAAACTGGACGCGGTCGTCATAACACTTCTTTAATTCCGCCCAGGTAGGCTCGGACCAGAAACACCAGGATGAAATAACGTCGAGATAGTCGGTAACCGTGATTTGCATGTTTGAATGTTAAAAATGGTTAAGAAGTTACAAGATTGAAAAGTTTGAGCGTTGAAACGTTTAACCGACAAAGCGATGAAGCGGGTGATTCTTGTTGCCGCTTCAACACTTCAACGCTTTAACGAGTCACGAACCCACGGGTGGGCCAACGACGCAATCCTTTTAACGAAGTAACTCTTTAACTTTTCACTCTGACCGTGGATCTGAATCATATTCTTCTCTTTCTCGCAGTGATTTCTTCGCTGGTCGTGTTGGCCCGAACATGGCGGCCAGGCGCGCCACGTCACGGCTGGCGTATTGCTGCACTGATCGTTCTGGCGATTACCTGTATCGCCTGGATTTTCTTGCGCACCGCCGCCGGATATATTGGCGGCATCGCGTGGTTCACTCTTTTGTTTCTGCCGGCGATTGGATCGCGCAAAATGACGGAACTCGCAGCACACGGAGACTACAAATCAGCTGGGAGACTCGGCGCAACTCTTCAAATCCTGCATCCCAGCGCCGAGTTGCGCGATCAGGTCCGATTATTTCAGCGTTTGGAATCTCACCAAAACCGCCCGGTTGCTTTCACAACCGCCCCAATTGCGGACCGTGTTCGGCATAGTCAGCTTCGAAGCGCTCCGGCAGTTCTCGTGTTAATTCTGCTCAACGCGGTCGCATTCCTTTTCGAGATTTCCGTTGGTGATCTGAACGACCCGGAAGTGCTGCATCGAGTCGGAGCACTGGAGCCTTATGCCGTTGTAGTCCAGGGAGAATACTGGCGGCTTTTTACTGCGCTATTCTTGCACGGGGGTTTTACCCATCTGCTTTTCAACATTTTCGCCCTTTATATTCTTGGCCCGCCGCTAGAACGATCCATAGGCACACTCCGATTTGCCGTGTGCTATCTGATTTCGGGGCTTGCTTCCAGCGCGGGCGTTGTGGGTTTGACGATACTCGGTTTCGTACACGTCTCGCAACTCGTTGGCGCGTCGGGTTGTATCATGGGAATCGTCGGTACGTGGGCAGGATTTCTCGTGCGACATCGTCATGTGCCGCAGGCCAGACAACGCCTGGGAAACATCGTAATGATCATCGTGATCCAAGTCGCATTCGATCTTTCGACGCCCCAGGTAAGCATGGCGGCGCATCTGTGCGGATTAATCGCGGGCTTCTTTCTTGGGCTTATTCTCGCGCCGCGAACTGTAGCCGGGATCGATGATCCCGACGGACACTAAGATCCAAAATGTTCCTGGCAAGGCGCGACTCCTCGACACAACGCCGTTCGCAATAGAATCTTCGTTTTTCTTCGCTACCTTCTGTGAAAATTTGTCAGTGACCCGGGTTCACCGACCCCGGCTACAGGAATTCGCATGCCAACTTTTCAAACGTATAACGTAACTCCCATCTTGCCGGCGGCGCTCGAGCCGTTGCGAGAGATGAGCTTCAACCTTTGGTGGACGTGGGAACCGGCCGCGCGCCGGCTATTCCGCCATTTGGACCCCGAGCTTTGGAACCGGACAAATCATAACCCCGTCCGAATGCTTCAGCTTTCGCGGCAATCCAGACTGGAAGAGCTCGCACAGGACAAGACCTTCCTGCGTGAGCTAAAGCAGGTTTTTGAGGAATTCGAAAAATATCTTGGTCGACACGACACTTACGGAAAGACGGGAGCCGGAAGCGCGATCAAGAATCCGATCGCCTATTTCTCAGCTGAATTTGGTTTTCACGAATCGATTCCGAATTATTCAGGGGGTCTCGGCATACTCGCTGGCGACCATTGCAAGTCAGCGAGCGATCTGGATTTAAGTTTCGTTGCGATTGGTCTGCTCTATCGGCATGGCTATTTTCGGCAGCAGATCGACAAGGACGGCGTTCAGGCGGCGATCAATCTGAATCAAAATTTTTATCACCTCCCAATCCGTGAAGCCCTCCGTGGCAATGGAAAACCGCTGATTTCGGTACCGATCCTGGATCGGCAGGTTTTTGCCAGGCTCTGGGAGTTGCGCGTTGGAAGGGTAAGTCTTTATCTCCTGGACACCGACATTCCGGAAAACAACGCCGAGGACCGATTGATTACTGCGGAGCTTTACGGCGGCGACCTTGAGATGCGCATGCGTCAGGAGATCATGCTCGGAATTGGCGGCGTCAAAGCGCTTGCGGCACTCGGCATACAGCCGGCCGTGTTTCATATGAACGAGGGACACTCGGCGTTTCTGGCGCTCGAACGCATTCGTCTCAATGTCGTGGAGAAGAAGCTCGATTTTTATTCAGCACTTCAGCTGGTAGCGGCCGCCAACGTTTTCACCACGCATACTCCGGTTCCCGCCGGCAATGACTCGTTCCCGCGCGAGATGATGCGAAAATATTTCGGTAATTTCGCCAAGGAACTAAACATTCCGTTCGACGAGCTCTTCTCGTTCGGTCAGACCCGCCTCGATCCAAACGACCCGTTCAGTATGACCATCCTGGCGCTCCGTCTTAGCCGGCACGCCAATGGAGTAAGCAAATTACACGGCGAAGTTACCCGGTCCCTTTGGAAAGATGTCTGGGCTGGCGTTCCGGTCCACGAGGTGCCGATTACCAACATTACAAACGGAGTCCATACCAAAACCTGGATGGCGCCGGAGTTCGCAGCACTCTATCGCAAGCATCTCGGGACATGGGAGGAACACCTCACCGAGCCGGAGTTCTGGCGTGGCGTCTTCGATATTCCCGATGCCCAGCTCTGGGACACGCATCAAAGACTCAAGCTCCGCCTGATCGAATTTGTCCGCGACCGAGAACGGCGGCGTCGCGAACGAATGGGGGAATCGCCCGAGTCTATTCGTAGGGTCAACCGCATTCTTGATCCGGAAATTTTGACCATCGGATTTGCGCGGCGGTTCGCGACTTACAAACGCGCGACACTTTTATTCAGCGACAAGGAACGCTTGAAGCGATTGCTGAATGACGCGACACGCCCTGTGCAATTCATTTTTGCAGGCAAAGCGCATCCACGCGATGAAGCCGGCAAGGCGCTGATCCAGGAAGTTTACAGATTTAGCCACGAAGCAGGCTTGGAAAATCGCATCGTCTTTCTGGATGACTACGACAGCTACATCGCGCGCCGCCTGGTGCAGGGTGTCGATCTTTGGCTAAACCATCCATTGCGTCCTCTGGAGGCGAGCGGAACCAGCGGAATGAAGGCCGCCCCGAATGGGGGAATCAATCTGAGCGTTCTCGACGGCTGGTGGCGCGAGGGGTACAACGGCAGCAACGGCTGGGCCATCGGCGCGGAGATCAACAATGGCACCACGGAATTTCAGAATGAGGTGGACGCGAGCAGTCTTTACCACTTACTGGAAAACCAAATCGTTCCTCTCTATTACGCGAAACCGGACGGCAAACTTCCTCTCGCCTGGCTGCAACTGATGCGGGAATCAATCCGCAGCGTCACGCCCGTCTTCAACACGCAGCGAATGGTGAAGGAATACACCGAGCAACTCTATATTCCGGCCGCAAAATCGTACGAGAATTTTTCCCGCGACGGCTGCGGCGCTGCCACGCATCTGAGCCAATGGAAAACGCAAATACGCAAGGATTGGCCGGCGGTGAAGATTTCAGATGTTCAAATAGGGAATAAAGATCGGCAAAGCATTTTGGTCGGTGAATCACTGGAAATCACGGCGCGAGTTCATCTCGGCGCCGTCGATCCACAACATGTGCGAGTGGAAGCCTACCATGGCGAAGTTGATAACGGCGACATTCACAATCCTTCGGCGGCACTCCTCAATCAAACCGGCCGCGCAGATGGAGACGGCAATTACATTTACCAGGGCGCAATCCCCGCGTCTGAAAGCGGCACGTATGGCTTTAGCGTGCGCGTCGTGCCGACGCATCCCTGCTTGATGCAATTGCACGAGCTTCGCCTAATCACTTGGTCGTAGATATAGCGCGAAATCGATCTGGGGAGCACCGACAGGCGCTGTGCTCCCCAGAAAACCAGGTCAATCAACTAAAACTGAACCGAGATGCCGGCGTGCAAACGATAGTCCGGAACGGCCTGCAATGACGTGTTATGGATGAAAACCGGGAGGTCCGCGGCGAGTTCCGCGCTCCACCGGCCGTGCGATGCCACCAAACGAGGACCGAGAAAGACTGAAGTAATGCCAGTGTCTTCCGCTGGTTTTCCGCGGAACCGATCGACATCCTTGTATTCACCGGAAGCCACGCACTGGATCCCAAAAATCGTGTCGCGATTACGAACGATGTAATATCCCGGGCCACCGTCCCAAATGAAATCGTTGGCAAAGTGATATTGATGCGTACCGTCGCCACGCAACGTGAATTGCACGCTCGTTTCCAGAAAGAAATTTTTGTAACGCAGCGCGTTTTGCTCGCCGAACAGGCCGTCATACGATCCCGTGCCGAGGGTCAGATCATGGCCATGGATGCCACTTTCCGGAGCGCCCGGGATTTCGATTTCGTGAAACTCTTCTTCGAGGCGGCTGCTGTCGCCGGTCGGAAACTTGATTCCCGTTAGCAAAACCGCCGAAGCAGTAAAGTCCGGTTCGTGTTCGACTGCGACTGGATTTTTGCCACCGTAAAATTCAAAGCTTCTTTGACCTGGCGAAGAGTAATGGAAGACAACAGTTTTGAGTAGAAGCGACACATCACCAAGACCGGAAACTGTGCCTTGCTGAATCTCAAACCCCTCCGGCCTCTTAAATTCGCGATAGATGAGTGGCACATTGATCTGCAAGGCGAACCGGTTGTTAATCTGATAACCAGCAACGATCTGGGTGATGGAACTGTTCAAGTACTGACCCGTTGGATTCGCTACTTCCTCTCCGCCCAACTGCAACGTGCCAAAGCGAGTGAATTGCTCGCCGACCGCTCCGTACCATCCCTTGGTCCATGGTAGAAGCGTGTAATTCATCTGCGGCATTGCGTTCAACTGCGGCGTGTAACAGCCGCAAAGATCGCACGCACGAACACTTGTCAGGCCGGCCGCGAGAATCAAAGCAGCGATTCTAGGTAAGATTTTCAATTTGTTCCTCCAAAGAACGAGAACTCCGCGCAATAGCGATCTGTGCGCGACAGTCTCGGGTTAGTGTGGTGTGACGCTGCCAACCCGTGCACACGCACGGCGCAGCCGGATCAAACGCGAACTAACTGAGGAGCGAAGCGCGGTGGCGGTACAGGCGGAGATCGCCCGATTTGAGAAGACCAAAAATCGCGCACTGTATATTCGAAAGGAATGAACGGTCGTATCGAATGGCCCGACCGCGACACGCAGATGATGTCGATCCTTGGCACCGGTGATTGTATGTCGGATTTTTTCTCTGAAGTCTTTCCTCTGGCGACGATGTGACAAAGTGAACAGGGATGGCCGCCATCAAATGTCTGAGCGATTGCCTGGCACAAGGGCGCGCGCTTCGAATACTCGATAAGCATGCTGGTCCAAGCGAACGACTGCAGTGCAACCCAATGCAACCCGATTGCGCAGCAAAGCGCACCGATCGTAGCAATGCGACCGATCCGAAGAAGCACGATTGCGAGGTTAGGTCTCGCAAATTTTGATGTCAATCACTCTTTGGTTCCAGCATTCGGAGCAAAGGCGCCGTTGCCTTCATCGAGATAGATTGTTGATCCAACACGCGAAATTCGAAGCGACTGTCGCCAGGTTCCTGCTGTGAACTCTTTTTTAGCTTCGATTGTTTTCGTTTCCGTTTTTCTTCCAGCGGCCACCTGATCGACACTAACCATTGCTTCGGACAAAACTCTACCGTCCATTTCTTGCGGCGGGTTAATTCCAAGAATGTGTAAAATTGTGGGCGCAAGATCGACATTGCCTGTGGTTAGATCGTCTGTTTGGCCGCGGCGAAAATCAGGGCCTGCTGCGATCAGCGTATTATGCATGTCGAATCGACTGAGCGTGGCGTGAGTTCCTTTCCCTGCTTCGCGTTGCCAATCAGCATCGATCATTCCCGGAGTGCCGAACTGATTTTTCGAATCGTTCCAGCGAAAAGCCATGACAACGTCCGCCGCATTGGGGTTGTCGATTTTGGCGTCATCTAAACGGAAGGTTCCTGGCAGACCCTGTTTGGTAAAAATCACTCCAGCAAAATCTGATTGTTGCAAAAATTCGACGAGGCGGTGCACGAGCGTCGCCTCGTGTCCGATGACATAAAAGAGAACACTGCCGCCATTCCCAACCAGCATGATGTCTCCAGGTTTCGGCTCGTCATCGAATTCAGTCTTCGCAACGAAGCCAGCGTCGCTCAGGATTTTTCGTAAATCGATCGAGCGCTTGATTGTCGAGAATCCATGATCGGAAACGATAAAAATGTCCGTTATCGCTCTTGCGGATGCTTGGCGCGCCGTAGCCGCGGCGGAGGCGGGTTTATCTAACGCCGAAAGAACAGCAGCGAGATTTTCATCCGACGATTTGATCGCACCGAGCGCGGGTGGCGCGCCTGGCGCCGATTCGTGCTCTGTCAGATCCGGCTCGCCCAGCCAAATAACCGACAAAGCTGGCAGGCCATCTTTCCAAAGGACATCTGCGACTGCTTTGGCCGTCCAGGCGTCCCGTTGCAAGTGCGCAGATGGAAACGGGCCAACCCCGGCAACGATCGGCGTAAGAATATCACGCGGAAGCGTCTGCCCTGCGAAAAGCGTGACACAGTTTTTCGCAGTCCCAATACCCGCATGTCGATCCAGCAAAAGACCGACAGTTTTCGCACTGGCAATCACCGTTCGCCCACCCGCGCCTTGAACGAGCTCGGCGATGGTCGGAACGGAGATGAATTTGCCGCCGGAAACTTCATCTCCCCTGCTCACGGCTGCCGGGCTTTCGATATTAATTGATCGGCTACGATCGATTTCCGGGCGGTACTCATAATTTGCGATCACACCGTTTTTGCCGGGGTAAACACCAGTCACCAGTGCTGTTCCGTTTACCATCGTTGCACTGGGATAAACCGCGTGGTGATTGCGAAAAGTGACTCCTTCACGGGCGAGCTTCCAAAGGGTCGGAGTTGTTTCCTCGCTGACAAAATCCGGGCGCATTCCATCCCACACCACTACGACGACATGCCGGCCGGATCTTGCCGTTTCAGCAGCAAGCGGAATGAGGCCTAAAGAAAAAACGAGGACGAGGATCCACATCGCTGTGCAATATTTCCGAAACATGATCGTTCACAGACTACACAGATTGCGTGATATTGGTAGGGTGCGACCGCTGGGCGCGCCGCCATGGAGTTTGGTGCATGCCCTGATGTTTTTGTCTGCCTCGGCATTGGCTGCTCCGCTCCTTCCCATTAATCCCGGGACGACGTGGCGATACAGCATGACGGAAGAACTTGGAAAAGGCCTTACTATTTCGAGTTTGAAATCAGACGCTGATGGAAAGGTTCGGCTATCGGTGCTCTACCGCCTTGATGGGATGGAGGACGTTGACGGGAAAGAGCTTCTCAAATTCGAAATGCACCGGGCTGGCTCGATCACGAATACAGATCTTGTTACCGTCGATGAACGCGGAATAACCTGTTGGGCGCGAATTAATCTGGACGGCGAATTGATCAAGTTTAATCCGCCGCAAACAATGGTTGCTGCGCAGCTCAAGCAGGGAGCGACCTGGAATTTTGATGGTCAGGCTGGCGATTTAAAAGTGCATCAGCAGTACAATGTGACCGGCGAAGAAGATATCGAAGTGCCAGCCGGCGAATTTCATGCGTTCCATATTCGTGGAGAGCAAAGCTCACCCAGCCGGATGACAATTGATCGCTGGTTCGCGCCGGGCACTGGAATTGTTAAAGATGTTACGACGATGCGTGGCACGGACGGCGATTTGCTCGAGCGAATTTCCCTGGAACTGGCTGAGCGACCTAAAATCGAGAATACACCGGAGGTGAAATCGGAAGCAGCGTCGAAGCGGCTGTCCGTGACCTTTGTAAACGATCAATTCGGGAAACCAAGCACGACCTTTTCATCGGATGCACCCCAGATTTATGTGCGTTGGCACGGACAGCGCTTGCGAAAGGGTGGAAAGGTCAAGGCGGTGTGGATCGCGGAGAACATCGGCGAGGATTTTCCACAAGGCTACAAGGTGGACGAAGCTTCAGCGACCGTTGAAAGCCAAAATGCTCATGGAGCATTCACGCTAGCGCGGCCGGAAGACGGCTGGGCAGTCGGTGATTACCGCGTTGAATTCTACGTCGATGATATTTTGGCGGAGACAGCGAAGTTAAAAATTGTGAAGTAGTCTTGTTATGTCGAGCGTAGTCGCCTGCCGAGCCGTAGCTTTATGCGAAGGTCTGGAAACATCTCTAATACTTTAACCCTCGAGCAGCCAGAGATTCCTCGACCTTGCTCGGAATGACAATCGTTACAGCCCAGAATTTCTTGAATCCAAAGCGAGGTGCCGTTGCATCGTAACTAGCAAAGTCATATTTCCCATGAAGAAGACCATTTTTATATTTTTGGCTGCGTGCGTCGTGCTGGCCGCTGGATGCCGATGGGTGGGAATTCGAGGCAATGGACGCATCAAAACAGAGGACCGAACAATTAGCGCCTTTACCGAGATCGACGCAGGCGGAGCATTCGAAATCGAATGGCAAAGCGGGTCCCCTGCTCTCCGCATCACGACCGACGAAAACCTTCTTTCTTATGTCGAGAGTGACGTCTCGGGCGATGCGCTTCATTTGCGCACGCACGACCAAATCTGGCCAACGCATGGAATCAAGGTCGTTATCTCCAGCCCAACAAGAGCAGCCGCAAGGATCCGCGGCGCTGTAAAGCTCACCGCAAAACAGCTCACCGGACCCAAGTTTGCTCTTGAAGGTAGCGGTGCGTCACATGTTTCGCTCGACGGAAACGTCGATGAACTCCTTGCTGATATGACCGGGGCTAGCGAGTTGGAGGCAGGCGGACTCCAAACCAAGACCGCCGAAATCTCTACGACAGGCGCAGGCGACGCGGAAGTCGCAGTTGCCGAAACATTGAAAGTCGCCATTACCGGCGCGGGAAAAGTTACCTATTCCGGCAATCCGACGATTGAAAAACACATCACCGGCGCCGGCTCGGTGCGCCGTAAGGACTAGCTGCCTGCAGCCGCCTCGCTGTGCGTGCGAGGCGCGATACCGATCGCAGATGGGTTGTAGCGGCGTTTGTGTCAAACGCCGACACCAACTAATCAGGTGCTTGGCACAAGCACCTCTACAACAGAGAGTCCAAATCGCGAATTACGCGGATGACGTAGATGAGATGAAGCAAAGAAAGGCGATACCTTGCATTGGATCCGTGCCATCCGCGTTATCCGCGGTTAAAGGTATCCAGAAATGGAGAATTTCATTTGTGTGCAATGCGGAACGCAGTTTTCCGAGACGGTCAAGCCGCCCTTACACTGTCCGGTTTGCGAGGATGAACGGCAATTTTTCCGCCATAGCGGGCAGGAATGGACCACGCTTAAACGTCTGGCAGCAGATCATCGAAACCGTTTCGAAGAAGAAGCGCCGCGACTTCTGGGCATTGGCACCGAGCCCGAATTTGCTATCGGCCAGCGCGCTCTGCTTGTGCAATCGCCGGCTGGAAATTTGCTCTGGGATTGCATCACGCTGCTTGACAATAGAACCATCGCGGAGGTCAACGCGCGCGGCGGGATCCGTGCGATCGCGATATCGCATCCGCATTACTACACCACGATGATCGAATGGGCTGAGCGCTTCGATGCGCAAATTTTTCTGCACACGGGCGATCGCGAATGGGTAATGCGCAAGAGCGCTCGAATTCGGTTTTGGGAAGGAACAACTTTGCCACTCTGGGATGACCTTACGCTAATAAATTGCGGCGGGCACTTCGAAGGCGGCTCAGTGTTGCATTGGCCGGCGGGAGCAGATGGCAAAGGCGCTTTGCTGACGGGCGACATTATTCAAGTAGTGCAAGATCGGCGCTATGTCAGTTTCATGCGCAGTTATCCGAACCTGATTCCGCTCGGACCGGCCGCAATCCACCGAATCCTCGAAAGAATTGAACCGTTTGCTTTCGATCAAATTTACGGCGCATGGTGGAAAGCGAACGTTTTATCCGACGCCAAAGTCGCCGTCGCGCGATCGGCGCAACGCTACCTGCGCGCGATCGGATCTGCCGAGAACTATGGCTAAGAGTGCTGCCATACTCTCGCGCTAGTTTCCGCTTTAGAAACTACCTCAGCTGGTATATCTGTCATTATCCGAAGTAATCTGGAAAAGTCCGCGGCGGGACTAACCGTGAATCCGCGTAACTTCTTCTCCGAGCTGAAGCGGCGGAACGTTTACAAAGTTGCGATTGCCTATGCGGTCGTGGCGTGGCTGCTGCTGCAAGCGGCATCGATCTTATTTCCGACGTTCGAAGCGCCGCCGTGGACGATGAAAATGTTCGTCGCAGTGACTGCGCTCGGTTTCCCGATTGCATTAATAATCGCGTGGGCGTTTGAGCTGACGCCGGAAGGCTTGAAGCGAACGGAATTCGCGGACGAATTGCCGAAAAAAACAGAACACAATCGCGCTTGGATTTACGTGGTTGTGATCGCCGGCGCGATTTCAATCGGATTATTTTTCTTAGGGCGCTTCAATGCGGTACCCAGGCAGAGCATGTCAGACCGCGTTTCCACCAAATCCATCGCGGTCTTGCCATTTGAAAATTTCAGTGAGGACAAAGCGTTCGCGTTCTTTGCCGATGGGGTACAGGACGAGATTTTGACTGATCTGGCGAAAATCGCCGATCTGAAAGTGATCAGCCGCACCAGCGTGATGCAGTATAAAAACACATCATCGCGCAACCTTCCGGAAATCGCGCAGGCACTAAAGGTCGCGCACGTCCTCGAAGGCAGCGTGCAGCGGTCCGCGAATCGTGTCCGGGTAAGCGCCCAGTTAATCGATGCCCGCAATGACACACACGTCTGGGCCGATAAATATGATCGGGACTTGGCCGATGTCTTCGCCATCCAAAGCGAGATTGCCCAAAAAATTGCCGACCAACTTCAGGCCAAAATCTCGCCGCGCGAAAGGTCGGCCATCGAAAAACAACCTACGAAAGATCTTGCCGCCTACGATCTGTATATCCGCGCCACAGAAGCGATCGATGCGGCTCCGACCACTCAGAACATAAAGGAGAATTTCTCGGAAGCGATCAGTCTCCTTGAGCAGGCAATCGCACGCGACCCCGCCTTCTTCAATGCCTACTGCAAGCTCGCCCAGGCACATGATCAACTTTATCTCTTGGGTGAGGACCATACGCGGGCCCGGCTTGCATCGGCCGAACAGGCAATTAATGCCGCCTTACGATTGCAGCCGGACGCAGCCGAAGCGCATCTGGCTCAGGCAGGTCATCTCTACAGCAAATTGGATTATGAGGGCGCTCGTGCGGAAATCGAAATCGCCCGCCATTCGTTACCCAATGACACAAGAGTGTTTGAATTGAGTGGTTATATCGACCGCCGCCAGGGACGCTGGCCGGAGTCCGCCCGCAACCTGGAGCGTGCCCTCGAGGTAGATCCAAACAATGTTTCCATCCTTTGGCAGATTGCTTTGAGCTACGAATCCTTGCGAGACTATGCCAAGGACGCCGCCGTTCTCGATCGCATCCTCGCATTGAGACCAAATGACCTCGACGCGCGACTTGCCCGCGGGCAGTTGGAAGTTGCCTGGAAAGCGGATACGCAGCCGCTGCATGAAATAATCGAATCGTCCATTCAGCAACATCCCGCATTTAGCGCCCACCTGGCCGCCGTTCGCATTTTTCTGGCTTCGGCTGAGCGCGATGCCACCGCGGCCGAGCGGGCACTCACCGACCTCGGTGACGATACGTACGGACCGGACGCCATCCAATTCAGCCGCGCATTCGGTGAAGGCCAGCTCGCACGGTGGAAAGGGGACGCGGCAGCGGCGCACGCCAGCTTTACAACCGCCCGCGTCGCGCAGCAACGCATCGTGGACGCACAGCCCGATTACGGCCCGGCACTTTGCGTGCTCGGTCTTATCGACGCCGGACTTGGCCGAAAAGAGGACGCCTTGCGCGAAGGCCGCCGCGCCGTCGAACTGACGCCTCCCAGCAAAGATTCGATCAACGGCCCGATCATAATGGGTTTTTTTGCCGTCATCTGTGCCTGGGTCGGAGAAAAAGATCTCGCGATCGACCAGTTAACGCACGCCATTCAACTTCCCGGCCGCTTAAGCTACGGTCAGTTGCGTCTTCACCCGCTTTGGGATCCACTGCGTGGCGATCCGCGCTTCGAAAAAATCGTCGCCTCTCTCGCGCCGAAAGAAGGAGACAAGTAACGCGCAAGAAACATTGGTCAGTCGGCGCGGCAAGTTACCTGGAGCTGAGGTATCCCCGATCAGTTTCTGGCTAAACTCCAGTGGCAAACATAAAGCAACCGTTTGCGATCCGAGTTCTGACTTGGTTTGCGGCCTTGGCATCCGCGGGAATGTATTTGTCGATCTTGCTCGCGATTCTGCATATCGGGCCGTACATCATGGGCGGCGAGCGCGTCACGCGAAGCGAATGGCTGCATATTGCCGCGCCACTCGTGGCGGTCATTGGAATTTTGACGGCGCTCATCGCGTATGGATTTGCCGGGCGAAAACGCTGGTCGCGCCACCTCGTCATTGCGATGTTCAGTTTGATTATTGTCTATGCATCGATCCTTGGCGCGCTGACCTTGATTCATCAGGCGATCATGTGGCGCGCGATTATCAACGGAACTCTGTTTGGTGGCGCATCTGTTTGGTATTTTTATGTTAAACCAAACGTGGTCCAGTATTTTCGGGAATTAAACGACGCATCAAAACTGTGACGGGGCCCAGACTGGAGAGGCAAGCCGCCTGCTCGTGAACCCTTTCGGAGTGTCGACTGCGCAGGCGGAACGCAGGGGACACGCCTGCTTCTCTACAGCGCAAGATCCTCAACTGGTCAGTTCATCGACAAGACGTGGCAGAGCGATTGCGGCTGGCTCCCGGACTAATCGTGTCGCGAATCGCGAGAGCGGCGTTTCCTCGGGGTTTACTTCGATGAGCACGCCGCCGTGATGGCTCGCACGCAGCGCCCAATCAATGATGTATCCAAATGTTGCCGTCGTTCCAACAACAATCACAACCCCGCAGGGGTCGCGCTGCAAATAATTCTCAACGCGTTCGATTTCACGCGAAGGCAAAGGCTCTCCGAACCAAACCACGCCGGGCCGCATGGGCGCACCGCATTTGGTACATCTCGTGACGCCATTTCGCTCTTGCTCTTGCTCCTGCTCCTGCTCGAAATCGCAGCGCGAGCATTTTGTAACGAAAATGTCTCCGTGAATTTGCACCATCTCCCGCTTGGCAAGGCCGGCGCGCTCGTGCAGATCGTCCACGTTCTGCGTCACAAGCAGAAATTCATCTGCGCCTTGCGCCAGGCTGGCAATCGCCCCATGCGCGGCATTTGGTTGTGCATTGCGAATACTGTGGCGCCGCTCGCGATACCATTGCCAGACTAGTTCCGGATCGCGCGCGAATGCTTCCGGTGTCGCCAATTTTATCGGGTCCAGATTGCGCCAGTAGCCATCCTTGCCACGAAACGTTGGAATCCCGCTTTCAGCCGAAACACCCGCCCCTGTAATAACGAGAACACGCACAACTGAAGATCGACGAGCAGCGGCGATTTCCAAGTCGGCTGCTACAGAATATTGCCATCGATTTGGACAGTTAATGTTGCGACTGCCGTGTCGGCTTGCCAGACTCGCTCCATGAACGACCAAGAAATTGAATCCGGCGCTATCCGGGAAATTGAACCAGAAGTAAGGACGCTGTTTACAAAGCTGGTCGAACACGATCCGCGGGAGGCGGCCAAGATGCTGGAGCCGTATCCGGATGAGTTTGTTGTTCAAATGCTGGAGCTGTTAAATCCGGCTTCGGCACTGAAGATTCTCCAACGCTTCAATCCCTCAAGGAGGCAGACCATTCTGGCCACCGCTTCTCCCGAAACCAACAAGCAATGGATGCGCAATCAAACGTACCCGGAGCGTACCATCGGACGATTAATGCAGCCGCCATTGGCAGTCTTCCGTCCGCAAACGACAATCGCCGAAGCAACCGAACAAATTCGGCGGCTCGCCAGAAAAGCAATTATCACCTACGGCTTTGTCACAGACGAACAGGAGAAACTCCTCGGCGTCGTTGTGATGCGAGACATACTCCTGGCGCACAGCAGTCAGCGTCTCGAGGAAATCATGCTCACGAATCCATTTTACCTCATGCCAGAGATGTCGCTCCCCGATGCAATGAGAGCGGTACTTGTTCGGCATTATCCTGTGTATCCAGTCTGCGAAAAAACGGGACGACTCCTCGGCCTCTTGCGTGGCCAGATGTTGTTTGAGGCCGAGGCGATCGAATTAAGCGCGCAACCGGGCGAAATGGTTGGTGTAGAAAGCGAGGAGCGCCTGACCACGCCATGGCTGCGGAGCCTGAAATTTCGGCATCCCTGGCTTCAGGTAAATTTATTCTGCGGGTTACTTGCTGCGGTCGTGGTCGGTTCTTTTCAGGAAACGATCGACCGCATCATTGCGCTGGCAGTATTTCTGCCGGTCCTCATCGGTCAGGCAGCAAACACCGGAGTACAGGCACTGGCAGTATGTTTGCGCGGGATGACCCTGGGCGATTTAAGGTCGGGCAGACAACGGACGCTCCTGATCAAGGAAATGTTGCTTGGAACATTTAATGGAGCCTTGACCGGCGTAACGGGCGGAATCGCGATGTTCATCTTTGCAACGATGGTGAAAAGTCCGTTGGCTCTAATGCTAGGTCTCGTGGTGTTCCTCGCTATCACGATCAGTTGCTGCTTTAGCGGCGTGGTTGGCGCAATGGTGCCATTGGCCCTCAAGAAATTTGGCGCTGATCCGGCAACGGCGTCCAGCATCGTCGTAACCACGTTTACCGACGTAGGCTGTCTGCTCGTCTTTCTTGGGCTAGCTGCCTTACTGATCTAAACAGGCACAGGGCCGCTAGAAAAAGATCGCCTTATTGCCAACGCAGGTCTATCACTCGATTCCCATGCAAAAATACACTTTTACCCTGACTATCCTCACCCTGTTCATCTCGTGTGCTCTTGCTTTCAGTGCACCTGATACTCCGGAAACCCGGCGTCACGAAGCCGAGCGTTACCTCCAGGCTACTCCACCCAAAGCATTGTTCGAGGACATGGCCGAAAAGATGGCCGCGAACCTTCCGCCGGACCAACGCGAGCAATTTAAGAAATTGATGACTTCGCAACTCGACATCGCGGCATTAACCAAAGCGATGATCGACGCAATGGTAAAGCATTTCACCACCGAGGAGTTAAAGGCGTTGGCGGATTTTTATGGTTCGCCCGTCGGGAAATCCGCGATGCAAAAGTTCGGCGCCTACATGGCGGACATCATGCCGGCGATGGAGGCCGAGATAATGAAAGCGCAGGCAAAGGCAAACCAATCGCTTCCCAATCAATCGCCAAAATAGCGTAAACAAATTATGTGCTGTAGGTGGAACGCGTTCTCCGAACGCGTTGTCAAGACAAGTGCCACATCGCGTTGAGGACAACGCGATCCACCTACTCCCAGCCGATCTGGCGTCCCTTGTTTTGTTCTTCCAGCCAGCTCATGAGCGCGACTTTCCGAAACATTGCGACGCTTTAGCTCGGCGAAGAAATTTCTCGCGTTTCATCGCGCGTCGCCAGGCGTGTTAGTGGACGCAAACATTTTCTGGACAAGTGCCTCGAAGCGCGAGTCACTGCGGATTGGATCCCATACTGGCTCGTCTTTATAAAAGGTTCCGATCGCTCCCGTTGCCAAGCCGCGTTCCAACCATGAAAGCGCCATCTCCTTCTCGTTCAAGGTGGCATAGATTTTGGCTATTAAATGTGCCTGGCTCAAACCCGCGCCTGATATCCCTTCCAAGTCTTTGATGATCTGGAGGGCTTCTGCGCGCTTCCCTTGCGCCGCGTAGATCATTCCCGTATCGTAAATCAAAATCGGGTCACCTTTCCTCTCTCGTTTGGCCTTATCCAATTCCGCCAGCGTTTCGTTGAACAACTTGTTTTGGATGTACACTCCTATCTCCCATGTCGTGGTAAAAGATGGGCCTAGCTCATTGGCCTGGCGCAGCAACTCAAGGGCTCTGGGATAATCTCGCTTGAGATGGTAAGGCATAGCGGCTTGGCGTGCGATAATTGGTGAAAGCGGATCGAGTTCGCGAGCTTTCAACATTTCCTCTAGGCTTTCATCGAGACGCCCCTGCCGCACGAGCGAAAATCCCAAATAGCTATGGGCTAATGCCAAGCTCGGGCTGAGCTCGATGGCACGGCGCAGTTCTCGATCGCCCAACTGGAAATTGGATGGGGCGAATGCGATGTTGGCTAGAGCTAGTGCAGCGTGAGCTTCGGCCAAGTTCTCATCAAGCGCTACGGCTTCGCGCGCCGCCTTTTGGGTTTTGCGCGTACCGTCGATGGGCGCAATGTAGCCGTAAGCGCCAAGATTCGCATAAGCGTCAGCAAGGCCCGCGTAGGCGAGCGCATAGTTGCGATCTTCCTCTATTGCTCTGTCGTAGTAGCTTATGGCGGTAAGGAGATCTTCGCGGGTGCGACGCTGGTCAGACGAACGTCCCTGCATGTAATACTGGAAAGCTTTAAGGTTCTCCGTTGGGCGCTTGGCCAGCTGCTGACGCTCGGCGCCGCTCAACTTCAAGCGCAAGTTCTCGGAGATCTCTTTCGCGATCTCTTCCTGCACCGCGAATACGTCGGCGATCTTGCGATTGTATTGTTCTCCCCACTGTTCCGTTCCATCTGAGACATTCACCAGTTCTGTTCGGATCGTCAGATTGTCGCCTTGCTGCAGCAGTCTGCCCATTACCACAAACCCCACGCCGAGGTCGTGTCCAACCTTTCGCGGATCAACCTCTTTGTCCTTGTATCGAAAGACCGTGCTGCGCGCCATCACCTTCAGTTGAGACAGCTGCGAAAGGCTGTGAATGATGGTTTCAGTGATACCGTCAGATAGGTAATCGATGTCTGGATCACGGTTCTGATTGTCGAAAGGCAGCACGGCAACGCTTTTCTCGAGCACCGCCGGATTCGAAACAGATCCGACAGCGACCGGAGGGGTGCGCAGAGAATGAAAAATGAAGAAAGCAGACGCGCCGAGAATTAGGACAACGGCGGATGCGATGGCGAAGCGGACGCGCCGTACATTGCTTGTCTGCCCGGAGCAACCCCGCAGTCTCGCTGCCAGATCGTGCACGCCAGGCCGGCCCGCCGGCTCCAGTGCGAGCATGGATTTAAGCAGCGACCTTAGAAAAGGCGGAACATGTGCTGCCTTCAGTTGTTCGGTGGGAAGTGCGGCCAACTTCTGAGCGCGGCGAATTTCCTCAATGTTCCGACCGGCAAATGGCGTTTTCCCGGTGAGCGCAAACCAGAGCGTGGCGCCTAACGAGTAGATGTCGGAACGGACATCGACCGGCCCGCTTTCGAATTGCTCAGGGCTTGCGAAATTCGGTGTGCCGACGAATCCACCGTGGGTGATGTCCATCTCTCCTCCGGCGTCCGCGACTGCCTTGGCCAAACCGAAATCGATGATCTTCGCTTGCAGCTCCGCCGCGTCAGTTCCACTGCGCGTCAACATGATATTGCCCGGCTTCAGGTCCCGATGGATCAAACCGTGGGCCGTTGCAGCCATCAATGCCTGCGTGATTTGGATTGCAATTTCCAGGGCCACCTTTGAGTTAAGCGGACCGTCCCTTCGTACGAGAGCTTCCAAAGTTTCGCCCTCGACCAACTCCATTGCATAATAGCAATGAGTGCCATCTCGCGAAGCGCCGAAATGGTAAACAGCAGCAACGTTTGGATGTCGGAGCGCGGCCGCGGCGCGGGCTTCACGTAAAAAACGTTCGCGTACGGCTTGTGCGTCTCGACTGGTCGGAACCGCCGGCACCTCGATGACCTTCAGAGCGACCCTCCGACGCAACACTTTGTCCACCGCGAGATAGGTCGTCCCCATGGCGCCGTGACCGAGTTCCCAGTAAAAGCCGTCTGAGCGTTGCTCTACCTCGAAGTCGCCAAAGACTAACGAGGAAAGCTGCTTGGTTTCGACGACTGATTCGTCTAAGGCGGTCCGGAGGAAGCAAGCCACGCAGTCGCCCTTCGCGTCCAACGGCTCGCCGCATGCCCAGCAAACCGTGCTTGCTGATGGTAGTGGTGTTGCCATGGCGCGTATTTCTTAATTTTCCGTTAATACACGGAGTAACACGTGTAGCTCTTCCTCCGCTTGTGCTTCAGTCTCCACCGTTCGGCGTACCTCAGCGTGCAACGCTTCCCGATAACGCGCTCGGAGGCGAGTGACGTGGCTGCGAAGTGTTGATTCAGTCATCCCCAGATGAACCGCCAGCTCAGCGTAAGGCGGTGGCGGGCCAGCGCCACCGCCAAGAAAAGCTCTCAATTCCTTGAAGAGCCTCTCCTTGGACTCACCTTTGTAATCTGCCGCGAGCCGTTCCAGTCCAGCGGTGACCAATGCAGCTGCCCAGCTGCGATCGAAGACTCGATCTGCACTACTCGTAGAACTATGTGTCTGGAAAAGCGACTCCGCATTTTCGATCTGCTCTTCATGCAGAGGAAGGAAATTTTGTCCGCCGCCGCGTTTGAGCGTCCGTTCGCGGTCGGAAGCGTGCGCAAGAAAATTTTTTAGGGAGGCGAGCAGAAATGAACGGAACTTACCTTTCTGCCGGTCGACGCGGGCATAAATTTTATGTTCCAACAGGTAGGCGAAAAAGCTCTGCGTGAGATCCTGCGCATCGTGCACGGTGTACCCGCGGCTGCGCACGAAACTGTAAAGCGGCACCCAATATATTTGGCAAAGTTCCGCTAGCGCGGCTTGCGCAACTTCCGGTTCCGCCTCGCCTCTTCCGGCCGCGAGAACCACGCTCCAGTGAGTCGGAGGAAACAAATCGCTCTGACGACACTCGTTCCCTGCCAGCGCCTTCACATCACCAGTTTCTATCAAGCCCGCAAGAAGAAAAGCAAGCAGCGAGAAAAATTCAGATTCCGTGCAGCGCGCGCTCCAGAATCCGTTTGTAAAGGGAAAACAACTATTACCATCAACAGAAACAAAGCATATGAAAAAGCCCATTCATCTTAAATCGACAATAATCCGTTGGGTAAGAGGCCCGATCAGGTATTCGCCGTTAGGGGGCATTTTCCTCCTCGTTCCGCTTCTCTTCGCTTGTTTTGCGCTGTCGCAAACGATGGAGGCGGCCAATCCCGCCCCGGGCACGCCTGCGACCAGTGCGTCCGATGGGACGAACGATGGCTTTCTGAATTTCAGCAACACGCCCTTTGTTTGCCGGCGGCCTACGATTATTACATTCGATGCTCCGGGCGGGGGTACAGGCCCTGGCCAGGGCACAATCACGTTCGCCATCAACCCGGCAGGGACGATCTCGGGACGCTACGCTGACGCGGGCACTGCGATTCACGGTTTTGTGCGCACTCGGGACGGGGCCATCATCACTTTCGACGCTCCGGGCGCGGGGACAGGTCCCCGCCAGGGCACTCGGCCCTTCAGCATCAACCCGGCAGGCACGAGCGCGGGCTACTACAACGACGCGAGCGGTGTGTTTCACGGTTTCCTGCGCACTCCGGACGGTGCCATCACTACCTTCGACGTTCCGGGTGCGGGCACAGGTCCCGGCCAGGGTACCTTCGCTGGCAACATCAACCCGCAGGAGGCGATCGCGGGACGCTACGTTGACGCGGGTGATGTGGCTCACGGTTTCCTGCGCGCTCCGGACGGAACCATTACTACGTTTGATGCTCCGAACGCCGGCACAGGCCCCGGCCAGGGCACCTTTGTTTTTACCGGCTATTTACTCAACGCTGCCGGGGCGATCACGGCAGCTTCCCTTGACGCTAGCGATGTGTATCACGGCGTCCTGCGCGCTCCAGACGGCACCATCACCACGTTCGATGCTCCGGGTGCAGGCACAGGCCCGTTCCAAGGCACACTCCCGCTTGGGATCAACCAGGTCGGAGCGATTGAGGGAGACTACATTGACTCGAATGATGTAAATCATGGGTTCGTGCGTGCCTCGGACGGCACTATCACCACGTTCGACGTTCCGGGCGCGGGCACAGGCCCGTTCGAAGGTACCTCGCCCCAGGGCATCAACGCGTCAGGGGTGGTCACGGGAGAGTACGTGGACGCGAGCGACGTCAATCACGGTTTCGTGCGCGCCTCGGATGGTACTGTCACCACGTTCGACGTTCCTGGCGCGGGGACAGGCCCCTTCCAAGGCACCATCCCTCTTTCCAACAATCCCGTCGATGCGATCACCGGATACTATGTTGACGCGAGCGATGTGACTCACGGTTTCCTGCGGACCCCGTAAGCCGCTCATCCGCGGATGCCGGGGTGGCTAAGCACCGCTTTCGCCGCATGCTCGATGTGGAGGCGTACATCGTCGCTGGTGTGCCACCTCTCGACCGATGGCCAATATTCCTCGTGATGCTGTATCCGCGGCGCGCGTTAGCGAGGAAATTTTTTACCGATGCAAGAAAGAACGAACGTAAAAGTCCTTTATCTGGCGCGACTGTATCCAAGCCTTTTCGCTCGAGCAGGAACGCAAAAAAACCTTGGGTGAGATCTTGCGCTTCCTCCGGGGAGTGACCCTGGCGGCGCACAAAACCATAGATCGGCCACCAATATGTCCGGCAAAGTTTTTCAAGTGCCTTGTCCGCCTCTGGCGAGTCGCCCTGCGCCGTCAGCACCATGCTCCAATGAGTCGTGGCAAATGCGGCAACGCCGTTTTGACCGGCAGTCGCCGGATCAACCGTGCTCAGTGAGGCCCCGTTTTCCTTGGCAAGCACGCTGCAATCAAAGCAAAAAAGTCGCGCCGAAATCAAGCCTATATATCTCGCGAACCGGGAACAACATCGCCACGAAATTTAGTGATCGACATCTGCAAGGCTGCTGTTATTCTGTTCTGCGATGAGCGTCGACATTCTTTATTCGACAGACCTTCGAAGGCCGCTTGCCTTCGCGTTGGCGCTCGTGTGGTGGCGATAGAAAGCGACCGTTTCTCAACGGGACGCTGATTCTCTCTCTTTCTCTCAAGCGAGAGATCTGGCGTTTGCACCAATGAAAATAACTCGAGGCTTGTAACCATATGTTGATTGTCATGAAACCCGGCGCTGCAGCGCAGGAAACCGATGCAGTTGTAAACTTAATCCAGGAAATTGGGCTCCGCCCTCATCCGATGCCGGGAGCCACGCGAACAGCCATTGGCATCACTGGCAATCAGGGCCCTGTCGACGGTAGGCGTTTTGAAAACCTGCCGGGCGTCGCGGAAGTCATCCGAGTTACCAAGCCGTACAAGTTGATCACGCTTGATCTGCGCCCGGAAAAGACAGTCGTGCGAGTTGGGAACGCCACCATCGGAGGAAATGAACTCGCCATTATCGCAGGACCGTGCGCGATCGAGAGCCACGATCAGGCATTCGCCGTGGCCGAAGCCGTGCAGAAAAGCGGCGCGCGCTTTTTTCGGGGCGGTGTGTGGAAACCCCGAACGTCCCCGTACGCATTTCAAGGTCTGGGTGAAAAGGGTTGGGAAATCATCACCGAGATCCGCAAAGAGTTCCGACTAAACATCGTCACCGAAGCACTGGAAGAACCTCATGTCGATCTAATCGAACAGTATGGGGATGTCATTCAAATCGGCGCTCGTAACATGCAGAACTTTGCGCTCCTCAGGAGGGCTGGAAGGTCGCGACTGCCAGTCCTGTTAAAGCGAGGAATGGCCGCAACACTCGAAGAGTGGTTGCTCGCAGCGGAGTACATCATGGCAGAGGGCAATTACAACGTCGTCTTGTGCGAGCGCGGCGTTCGGACTTTCACCCAGCATACGCGTAACACGCTCGATCTTGCTTCTGTGCCCGCGATCAGGCGAATTTCTCATTTGCCGGTTATCGTCGATCCATCGCACGGCACAGGAAGCGCGTACATGGTTACTCCCCTCGCGCGGGCAGGCGTGGCTGTGGGAGCGGACGGACTCATGGTGGAAGTCCACAACCGCCCGGAACTTGCCCTCTCCGATGGGGCCCAAGCGCTGACGCCCTCGGAATATGACCAGCTCATCAGAGAAGTTCGCGCGATCCGCGAAGTTACCACTCCGATTGTTAACGAGAGCCGAATAGAAACCAAAGTCGCCTAACAAGTTAAAATCAATGCTCCTCCTGATCGATAACTACGACTCCTTCACTTACAACCTCGCCCAGTATTTTGGCGAGCTTGGGTGCGAGCTTCTTGTTAAGCGAAATGACGAAATCTCACTGGATGAAATCGGTGCGTTAGCGCCGGAGCATATTTGTATCTCGCCGGGGCCTTGCACGCCACGCGAGGCGGGAATTAGCAAAGACATCGTCCTGCGCTTTGGCGCGAAGGTTCCAATGCTCGGCGTTTGTCTTGGACATCAATGCATCGCCGAAGCGTATGGAGGAAGAATCGTTCGTGCTTCCAGTCTTATGCATGGGAAGTCATCCGCGGTCAGACATAACGGAAGCGGACTCTTCGCCGATTTGCCCACACGGTTTGAAGCCGGTCGATACCACTCGCTGGTCGTCGAACGGAGTTCCTTCCCCGCGTGCCTTGAGATTATCGCGGAAAGCGACGACGGCGAAATCATGGCATTGCGTCATCGCGAGTTCCCCATGTATGGCGTGCAATTTCACCCGGAATCCGTCCTGACACGGGACGGCAAGAAAATTCTCGCGCGTTTTGTTTCGCATCCGCCAAATCTATGAGAGCGCAGGTTACCCCGAGCATTGACGAGTTTTGTGAACTCGCAGAACGCGGGAACGTCGTCCCGATTTTCGCAGAGTTTATCGCCGATAATGAAACGCCGGTTTCGGCATTCAAAAAGTTAGACCCTCAGGCGGGCTATAGCTTTCTGTTCGAATCGACTGAGAAAAACGACGTGTCTGGGCGCTTCTCGTTCGTCGGGATCGATCCGCGGATCGTGATAAAGAATTACGAGCGCGAGTTGCAAATCGTCGAATTAGGAATCGGGCGACGGGTCGAAATAACAGGCGACCCATTAGATGAGCTCCGCAAGTTGATGGCGCGCTATCAATTTGTCTCGCATCCAGAACTGCCGCGATTCAGCGGCGGCGCTGTTGGTTTTCTCGGCTACGAAGCGATCCATTTCTTTGAACCCAAAGTTCCGATAGCCGAGCGCGATGAACTGAAATTGCCCGAGATGGTCTTCATGATTCCGAGCAGCCTTCTTATCTTTGACCATCGACTACGCACCTTGACGATCGTAGCGAACGCATTCCTCGAGGATAGCCCGCTCGAAAACGTCTATGCGCGAGCAGTTGAATCGATCGACGCCATCGTGCGCACACTTGCCAAATCTGCTGATCTTCCGCTCGTTCCAACGGCGGATTCCGAACCAGAGCCAGTTCACAGCAATTTTAATCCGGACGAATTCAAGCGCGCCGTGGAACGAGCCAAGGATTACATCCGCGCGGGTGATATCTTCCAGGTGGTTTTGTCGCAGAGGTTCGAATCCGAATTCAGCGGCGATCCGCTCGATTTTTATCGATACCTTCGTTTCATCAATCCTTCGCCGTACATGTTTTGTCTTAAATTCGGCGCGGAGTTTGCGCTTGTTGGAAGTTCGCCGGAGATGCATGTCCGGCTGATCGGCGATGCGGTGGAGATTCGCCCCCTCGCTGGCACAAGGCCGCGTGGCGCCACCCTCGCGCAAGACGAGAGGAACGCTGTCGAGCTTCTCACCGATCCAAAGGAACGCGCCGAGCACATCATGCTCGTCGATCTCGCACGCAACGATGTTGGCCGGGTCTCAGACTTCGGCACAGTGCGCGTGACGGAGTTGATGGAAATCGAGCGTTACAGCCACGTCATGCATATCGTTTCAAATGTCACTGGTCGCCTGCGTACGGGCTGCACCGGTTTCGACCTGGTCAAAGCAACGTTTCCCGCAGGGACTGTCTCTGGCACGCCAAAAATTCGCGCCATGCAAATCATCAGCGAACTGGAAGGGACCAGACGCGGCTGTTACGCGGGCGTGATCGGTTATTTTGGATTCGACGGCAATGTCGATTCTTGCATCGGGTTGCGCTGTGCGGTCTTGAAAAATGGAAAGGCATATTTTCAAGCCGGCGCGGGCATCGTCGCCGACTCAAATCCGCATTCGGAATACGAGGAAACTGTTAGCAAAGCGCGTGCAATGGCAAAAGCGCTCGCAATGGCAAAACAGATCAGGCCACCGCGAAGGGGCAAACGCGAATGCAACGCACGCGAGATCGGCGATTTCGAACTGCGCGAATTAACGCTGCGCCTGATGCGCGGCGAGAATCTCAGCCGTGCTGAGGCCGCAAATTTTCTAGGCTGTCTGCTCAATCCCATCGCTACCGACGCACAGATAGCGGCCGCGCTCACCAGCCTGGCCGTAAAGGGTGAGACATTCGATGAGCTGGCAGGAATCGCCGAAGCAATGCGGGATCGTGCGCTGCCATTGCGATCGCGTCACACGCGTTTCATCGACACAGCAGGCACTGGATCAAGCGCTGTAAAAACTTTTAATATTTCAACAGCAGCGGCTTTTGTGATTGCAGGCGCCGGTCTGCCCGTAGCGAAACATGGCTCGCGGGCGGCAACGTCGCGTTGCGGCAGCGCCGATGTGCTCCAAGCGCTGGGCGTCAACACAGCCGCTCCGGTCGAGACCGTGGAACGCTGCCTCAACGAGCATGAAATCTGTTTCATGTTTGCGCCGCTTTTTCACGCTGCCACAGCCCGCGTCGCGCAGGTGCGTCGTGACCTCGGGGTGCATACTACATTCAATTTGCTCGGTCCCCTGACAAATCCCGCGCGGGCACCCTTTCAGATCGTGGGCGTCTGGCAGCTCTCACTACTTGAGCGCGTCGCGTCAACCCTTGCTCGTCTCGGCGTTGAGAAGGCATGGGTTGTGCATGGCGCCGATGGCCTGGATGAAATAACTATTGCGGACAAAACATACGTCGCCGCGTGTTCGTCCGGAGGGGAAGTGGAAACTTTCATGGTGTCGCCTGAAGACTTTGGCTTGGAACGTCAACGCTTCGACGGATTTCGTGCGAAGGAGCCGCAAGAAAATGCACAACTGATCCGCGCAATTTTGCAAGGCGTGAAGACGAAGACGACAAATGCCGCTCGCGATCTCGTCATCATTAACGCTGCTGCCGCACTTCATCTTGCGGGCGTCGCTCCGGATCTCCGATGTGCAGCAGACTTGGCTCGTGAAAGTATCGACAGCGGACAAGCGGCGTCGAAGATGGATGCGCTGGTCCGGGAAACAAATCGAAGCCAATGATCAAGAACATTTGCTCCCAAATCCTGGATCGAAAACGAAAGATCGTAGCACAGCTTCGAGCGGATCCTTCTTCACAGAACCTTCGCGAGCGCGCTTTGAAGATTCGAAAGAATGCTGAGCCGAATCGTCTGCTACGAGCGCTGAAGCCGGACTCACCGCGACTAAAGATCATCGCGGAATTCAAACGCAGATCGCCATCCGCCGGAATCATTCGCGACGATTTAACGGTCAATGAAATTGTTCGCTGCTATGAACGCGCTGGGGCTTGCGCGATCTCGGTTCTGACCGACGAAGAACATTTTGCCGGTTCGGTTGCCGATCTTTCCGCAGCCCGATCCAGCACGAACCTGCCGCTCCTGCGCAAAGATTTCATCATCGATCCAATCCAAATTTTCGAGTCCGCCACTGTTGGCGCCGACGCCGTGTTATTGATTGCCGCCGCACTGGACGAGGTCTCGTTATCCAGACTGCGCGCGCTTGCCGAGGACGAACTGGGACTCGACGCGCTAGTCGAAGCACACACGTCCGGGGAATTGCGCCGCGCCCTGAATGCAGGCGCAAGAATCATCGGTGTAAATAACCGGGATCTCAGAACGTTTCGGGTTTCATTAAACACAAGTGAGCGCTTGATCGCCGAGGCTCCGCGCGACCGAATCCTGATTAGTGAAAGTGGACTGCAAAGTGCAGACTCGCTGCTGCGCCTTCGTAAGCTCGGATTCCGCGGATTTCTAATTGGCGAAGCGTTGATGCGCGAGCACGATCCTGAAACGGCTCTTCGCGATTTAGTTGCCGCTGATGAAAATCGGCAACCTGCAGGGCTTCCAACTGGAGCGTACCAACCATGACTTCAGTGCAAATCAAGATTTGTGGCGTCACGAACGTTAAAGACGCCGGAGCGTGCGCTGAAATGGGTGTCAACATGATTGGGTTCAACTTTTATTCGCAAAGTCCACGCTATGTTGAGCCGAAGGTCGCTCGGCGACTTGTCGAAGCGATGCCGCCTGGAGTTTGCGCTGTCGGAGTTTTCGTGGACGCCAGCGCCGAAGAAATTCGGGATACCGCGGACGCAGCCGGTGTTCGATGCGTGCAATTACACGGGCGCACCTTACCAGATACATGCAGCGAACTAGCTCGTGAATTTCGTGTAATCCGGGCGTTCTCGACTGATTCTCAATTCCGACCCGAAGAGGTCTCTTTGTTTGACGATTGCGACGTCCTAGTCGACGCGCACCATCCGAACCTCCGTGGCGGAACTGGTCTGACGTGTGATTGGCCAGCCGCGCGCATCGCTCGTTCGTTCGCGCGATTCCTCATTCTCTCAGGTGGTTTAACCGAACAAAACGTCGGCCAAGCCATCGCAACTGTAGCTCCTCACGCCGTTGACGTTTGCAGCGGAGTCGAGAGCACGCCAGGCGCGAAAAATCATCGCGCCATCGAAAATTTCGTTACCGCCGTACGAACGGCCAATTCTTCGGTGAACGCTTTCCCGTCCTAGTAACTTCCGATGCAGAAATCGCCGATCACAAAAAGCGAGCCAGATGAACGGGGCCATTGGGGCGAGTTTGGCGGCCGCTACGTTCCAGAAACATTGGTGGCGCCGCTGGATGAACTGACTAACGAGTTCATGCGCGCGAGGGAAGATCCGAATTTTTGGGGTGAACTTAATCAATTGCTGCGCGATTACTGTGGCCGGCCAACACCGTTGTTTCACGCGCGGCGGCTAACGGCTTACGCCGGAGGGGCGCAAATCTATCTGAAGCGTGAAGATCTTTTGCACACGGGCGCGCACAAGATCAACAACGCTATCGGACAGGCTTTGCTTGCGCGTCGAATGGGCAAACGTCGCATCATCGCTGAGACGGGGGCAGGCCAGCACGGCGTCGCAACCGCGACGGTTTGCGCGTTGTTCGGATTGCGTTGTGTCATCTACATGGGAGCAGAAGACATCCGGCGACAAGCGCTCAACGTCTTCCGAATGCAATTGCTAGGCGCTGAAGTGGTCGCTGTGAATTCCGGCACCCGCACCTTAAAGGATGCAATCAACGAGGCGCTGCGCGATTGGGTAACGAATGTGCATGATACGCATTATCTACTCGGCAGCGCGCTCGGTCCGCATCCGTATCCGCTCATGGTGCGCGAGTTTCAAAGAGTAATTGGACGCGAAGCGCGCGAACAGATTTTGTCTGCGACAGGAAAATTGCCGCGCGCGCTGATCGCGTGCGTGGGTGGTGGCTCGAACGCGATCGGTTTGTTTCATCCTTTCATTGCAGACCGAGAGGTCCGATTAATCGGCGTAGAAGCCGGAGGACTAGGAGATTCGTTAGGCGAACACGCTGCGAGATTTCACAGTGGAACGGCCAGTGGCGGCGGGCAGGTCGGTGTCCTACAGGGCACGATGTCCTACGTGCTCCAGGATACGAATGGCCAGATTGCGACCACGCATTCGATCTCAGCCGGTCTCGATTATTCAGCGATCGGGCCTGAACATGCGTTCCTTCATGACACCGGGCGAGCCGGGTACGTCCGGGCAAGCGATGCAGAGGCGCTCGAAGGGCTTCAATTTTGCGCCAGATTGGAAGGAATCACTCCCGCCCTGGAAACCTCGCACGCGATCCTGCCCGCGATTCATGTAGCGCGTGAGTTGTCACAAGGGGACTCTATCATCATCAATCTGTCGGGCCGCGGCGACAAAGACGTCCAACTCGTTGCAGATTTGCAACAGCAATGAGTCGGATACGCGATACATTTGCTGAGCTCAAACATTCCGGACGCGGCGGATTCATCCCGTTTATCACGGCAGGCGATCCCGATCTGGTAAGTACCGAACTTCTGCTGGTTGAACTGGCTGCGGCTGGAGCAGACATCGTTGAGCTCGGAGTGCCGTTCAGCGATCCAGTTGCCGATGGAGAGGTAATTCAGCGCGCATCTGAGCGCGCGCTTCGAAAGGGTGTGACACTTTCCGATGCGCTAGAATGCGTTTCGAATGCAAAGGAACACATCGATATACCGATTGTCCTATTCAGTTATCTCAATCCGCTTTTGAAATTCGGCAGAGATCACCTGGCAGAAGAGGCCAGGCGAGCGGGTATCGATGCAGTGCTCATAACCGATCTAGTTCCTGAAGAAGCAGGCCCTTGGATTGCTGCATTTCGTGAGCACGGGATAGATCTGATCTTTCTCGTCGCGCCCACAACTTCGGACGAACGGCTAACGCGCATCGCTCAGCAAACGAGTGGATTCATTTACGCTGTTTCGCGCGCAGGCGTTACTGGCGCGCGAGATGAAATGCCGCGCGACGCCGAACTTCTTGTAAAACGTGCGCGAACAGTGACCGACTTGCCCATCGCGGTTGGATTTGGGATATCGACGGCAGAACAGATTCGCCAAGTCTGGCGTTTCGCAGACGCCGCGGTCATCGGCAGCGCTATTGTGAGCCAAATCGAAAAACTTGCCGGTTCGCCGGCCCTGGTAGCTCGCGTCGGCGAATTCGCGCGATCGCTGCTCGCACCGACACCGGCGCCACGCGAGCTGATTGGCTGACCTCTGCAACGCAAGAAATTATTAACGAGCTGCTCCTGCCGGGAACATTACCCTGTCGGGAGCGGCGTTAAGCGCGGCGAGTAGTTTTTTGATCAATCGAGTCTTGACACGACCAGCTTCGCGCGGCGCCACGAGATACCGAACAATGGCTTCCAACCACGTGTTTTCGCTTACACGAAAAATCACACGTGGCCGCTCGCGAACCTCCAGTTCATCGACCGGGGTACGAGCTAGCAAATCACGAAATGTTTCGACATGTTTCATCATCTCCTCGCCCAACTCCTCCTCTACGATCTTCTGCATCGTACTGGCGATGAACTCGAGATCAGCATTGAAAGCGACATAGAACTTAATCTCGTTCCAAACGTACGGGAAAAGCGGCCACGAATAATTATAAATAATCTCGTCGAGCACTTTCTCATTCGGAAACTTGATCAACCGACCACTCGGATGATCGCCCGACAGATATTTGCCTCCAAATTCCCACAGAGTGGTATCGAGATATCCAACGTCGATTACGTCGCCAGTGGCTTCACCGATTTGTATGCGATCACCTACTCGGAAAGGCTGGCGAACGAGGATGTAAATCCAGGCAATGAAGCTTTTCATCGGTGTTTGAACAGCCAGGCCGATGATGATTGAGCCAATGCCGAGCGCGGCAAGCACGCCATACCAATTGACGAAAATGATCGAGATAGCGATGACCGCGATAACAAGCGCGACGACCAGATGCATCACACGCTGAAGGGTGAAACGAGTGGAAGAGTCCTCGATCTGGCCCAGCACATAGATCGAAATAGCTCGTGTGATGGCCAGGACGATTACGATCAGTGCTGTGCCGCGTAGAATTCGCACGATAACACCGGCAGTTGCCTGCGGTAGCGGGATCAGCTTGGAGCCGACGAGAAAATACACCGCGACGCAACCGAGTAAGACAAGTGCCTGTATGATAAGCCAGAACTTGTCTCTGCCGCGCGCCTTGATCCTTTCGGTACGTTTTTCGCCGGTGGCCCGTTGGAGTTCCTTTCGAATTTCGGGCCTTTTTGAGATTTCCTCCGCCGTCTCGGCCATCACTATTAAAATCGCATTCGGTGAAGAAATGGGTGCAAGAATACTGGTGCTCCGACACGATGGTTTTGGAAGCCGCTGAAGTACCGATCGGAACCGATTCACAGATGTGCTCTCGAATACCGACGTTGCGGAGCTCCTCGCCGAGCAAGCAGAGCGCGAGACAGAAATTCTTTCGCGCGCATTTCGCCGAGCCGCGCGCAGCGCTTTTCTGTGGCCGGAAGAGGTGGCTGAAGTTGCAGCGCAGAACCGATCGCTGACCGAGCTGCGGGCCATTGGCCCGTTTATTGAGAGGCAAATTCGGCACTGGCTTGATAAGCTCCCTCGCATGCCTAAAAGAACCCCGACGATTCGCCGCGACTTCATTTCGATGGCCGAAGCGAAACGAGCACTAGCGAAAAGTTTGCGCATTCGTTGAAGCCAGCTTTTCGATTTCCCCGGTCGCCTGGGTGACTTGCGCTACCGATTTCTTTACCGGCAAGAGCTTGCGTTGCAGTTCCGTGAAACCAGCAGGGGCTTTCTGGAGCCATTCCGCCGTGGGTGTGGCCAGCACTGAGACTCCGTAGCCATGAGCCCAAAAAATCCGATGAGAAGAAGCGCAGCGCTCACTGGCAGCGGAATCTTTATTTGAGCGAGGCCCCGCACTATCGGCCTTAAAAGGTAACTGAGGAGCAGCGCAAGAACGATCGGCAGCAGGATCGAGCGCATAAAGTAAATGGTGTAGAAGACTGCCAGGACAAACAAACCAGTGAGGGCAATCGATTCAACATCGAAAGGTCGCTGCGACAGCTCGGCGATGCGTGAGCGAGCACGGGCTTCGACCTCTTCGGCTTCGCGCGCGTCGTCGGGAAGATCACTGGGAGATTCCACACGTACCGGGGCTAAGAGCATGTCTGTTCATAAATCGGATGCTGTCCCTGCAGACACTACCCGAGCGGCCGTTCAGGTCTTATTCTGATCGAAAAGGCGAGTGTCATGGCCAAGCATCCTTCCGTGCCAACTGCCGCACAATCCGGCGAGCGCCGGATTGGCGTATCGGTCAAAACCCTAGCTAGCTTGTTTGCCCGAAACTCGCTCGCCAAGACACTCGTAAAAGCGCCTTTGAGAGGCCTCGATGGTCGGATTCAAAGCGGCACGAGCCTTTACGTTCCAACAAATTTTAAGTTTCGTTACAGCTATATCTTCTCTGGTCTGCGAAATACATAACGCCGAACCAAGCTATGGAGGAGCCGCAATTTATGTCTAATCATCCAAACCCAGAAAAGAGAAAAAGTTCGCAACCGTCTGAAGAAATCCAGGTTCCGCCAATCCCCAAGCAAACAGCTGGCGCGGTAACAGGTGCGGCCATCGGCAGCGTAGCCGGCCCGATTGGCGCGGTCGTGGGCGGAGTCGTTGGCGCTCTCGCGGGAAGTGCGGCCGGCCGACGCCCAATACGGAAAACTGCTCGACGCGTTACAACAGCTTCGAAAGGCGCACAGAGGCGACATACGCGGAAAAAGTCCCGCCCGGCATCGCGAACAACGGGTACACGTTCAAGCGGCAAAACTGCGAAGACAAGATCTAAGCAGGCGCCTACAGCACAATCACGCAAGCGAACGGCACGCGGCTCGCGTGCGCGGCACCAGCGCCGCGGCGGTCGCAAGAAAAGGCGTTAGAATAGGTGTCGCATCAGCTCGTTGGCGGGTCGCGAATCCTCGCCGCATCGCTTTAGGAGCTAGACTTAGAATCGAAAAATCCGTTATAGCGTCGCTAACCTACCCGTAAATGGATAAACAGAACGGCGGGAGTCATCTCCCGCCGTTCATTAATTCTGCCTAACTAGGCTTATCGTCCGCCTTGCTGACCACCGCCTTGTTGACCGCCACCACGTTCTTGGCCACCACCACCGCCTTGTTTCTCGCGTTCGCGCTGTTGGCGTTCACGTTCCTGTCTCTCGCGATCTCCCTGTTGTTGGCCGCCTTGCTGCCCGGGAGCAGAAGGCTTGCCCGGTTCGTCCGGACTATATTGTGTTTCCATGGTACCTTTCGTTGTTATATTACTGATTTCTGACTGATCTTTTCGCGGTTCGCGATTAGACCTTGTCCTGTTTAAATCGCCCTGGAAGGGTCGCTTGGATTGAAGAATCTTACTACAAGCTGTCCTAAACAAGCTCCTGGCTTCCTTGAGAGGTCAGTAATTTTCCTAAGATGCAAGTGCGCGGTGGTTACGTCTTAGCGACACGCTTCCCCAAAAGTGCTTTATCGACCGGAACGCGCGCCAGCCAACTGCGTTTCCATCAGGGCTTCGGGATTTACGACGCTCTCGGCGAGTTTGTTTAGAATCTCGTCTGTTTCCGATTCTTCATCCAGAGTAGTTTGCAAAAGCTCCGCGGCTTTGTTTTGGCCCAACAGATGGGCAAAAGTGCGAGCACTGCCATAACCGGCAATTTCGTAGTGTTCGACCTTCTGAGCCGCCACAATGATACCAGCATCACGCACCGACTCTTCGCCATCTTGCTCCAAAATTTCCGATCCCTCTTCAATAAGTCCTTTCATAGCACGGCATGTCTTACCCTTTGGCTTTTCGTCAAGGTCTTCAAAGACTTGTTCAAGCCTTTCCACGTGACCTTTGGTCTGTTCCAGGTGCTTCTCGAAAGCTTCCTTCAAGTCCTCAGATGAGGCAGCCTTTGCCATTTTTGGCAATGCTTTCAATAGCTGATTTTCCGCGTTATAAAGATCGCGTAGTTCGTCGGTGTAAAGTTTTTGTAGTGTATCTAGCTTCATAACCCGCTCTTTCCTTTCTTATTTCTGAGTTTTCCCTGATTGTTATTGACGCAGCGCATTTGTAAGCACCGGCCCTAAAGAAAACGCCGCAGAGTACGGGAGTGCGTGTCTTTAATTGTTGAAGTTGTTTTACAGCCTGAGTTGCGCTGGCACGGCGCGACCTGAGCAATTCGCATGTCCTCTCCCTTTGTTCCCTAATCCCGAAGTATGTGTGTTTCCTGAAACACATGACGGCCGAATGCGCTGTCAGTCCGGAAAAGACGGGCTCGCACTACAGTTGACTCCCAAAATATTGATGACGGAAAATCACAATCTCCGCCAATCAATCGCATAGCATTGCAGTTTTGGTTCTCAGCAGATTGGCGATGAGATTCGAAGTGGCGTATGCGTCGCACCCAAAGCAGTTAAGCATTCCGTTGGCCCAACTCGATTTCGCTCGTCTGGATGCGGACCGCGTAGTCAGCCGGTTCGACGCCACGACCGGCTCGATCTGCATAGACCTGGGTGAATTCAGCGCCAAAAAGGAGGATTTGCGATGAATAATAAACCCAAAGCAACAGCGTGATGAGTGAGCTAGCGGCTCCGTAAGCGGAACCGGCTGCTCCGCTGCTGAGATACAAGCCTAGAGCCCATTTTCCGATGCCGAAAAATAACCCGGTCATCACGGCGCCAATCCAGACGTCGCACCATTGAATCTTAACGTCCGGCAAGAATTTGAAGATCATAGCGAAGAGCAGAACGATGACTGCAAAGTCAAAGATAAGATAAACCGTCAACGAAACGACAATTCCACCCGGCAAGATGGATTGCACATAGTGGCTG
>Ga0193735_1000021_pt1 | contig 55282 bp, 52 predicted proteins | sample U1m2metaG_FD_145080 | JGI IMG/M metagenome (GOLD analysis project Ga0193735, IMG submission 145080) | Soil microbial communities from a riparian zone of the East river system, Colorado, United States - U1m2 | ecosystem: Environmental > Terrestrial > Soil > Riparian zone | place: USA: East River... | reverse complement strand
TTCTGACGCGCAATCCGGCCGACAAACAGGAGGTATGGTTTATCGGGATCGATACTATATCGCTTTAGCGCAGCAGTGGAATCAACCTTCCGATACTGATCCAAATCGATTCCGTTGTGGATCACATGTACTCGCGCGGGATCCACATCGAACAATCGCTCGATGTCACCTTTCGTTTCGCGCGAGACGGCAATGACCGCGTCCGCCATCTCCAGCGCACTCTTCTCAACCCAAAGCGAGAAATCGTAACCACCGGCAAGTTGTTCGCGCTTCCAGGGTCGAAGTGGTTCCAGCGAGTGGACCGTGATCACGAGCGGGATTCCATAATTCTTTTTCGCTAAAATCCCCCCGAAATGACTATACCAAGTGTGACAATGCACGAGATCGGCATCGATGTTGGTTGTGTTGAAATCGGTGCATCGCCGCACTGCGCCGAACACGGAGCGCAACGGTTTCGGACAAGTGAAATTACTCGTATCAATTTCGTAGCCGGTGACCTTGAGATTGCCTTCTTCGAGACGCTGATCGCCAAAGCAACGAACTTCCACCGGCATCGTCTTGGCCAGTTCGCGCGTAAGAAAGCCGACGTGAACACCGGCGCCGCCGTAAATGTGCGGCGGATATTCGTTTGTTAGAAAAAGGACTTTCACGAACGTCCTAACTCGTTGTAGCGGCGCTTGTGTCAAGCGGCGAATCGAGCACAGGCGTTTGACACAAACGCCTCTACACCCCAGCTAGCGTTGCACTTTCAGCAGCAGCACCGGCACGTCCACTTCGTGGCGCACTTTGTCGACTGTTGCTCCGTAAAGTATGTCGCTGATGAAGCGGTGGCCGTGCGTGGTCATGGCAATGAGATCGACATTTTTCTCGCGCGCCAGTTTAATGATCTCGTCCGAGGGCTCGCCTAACGCCAGGACAGCATCGCAGGAAAAACCTTCTGCGGTCAATTCACGGCTGCGTTTTTCCAGATAAAGGCGGTCCTGTTTCATCTCTTCGCTTTCGGCGAGCTTGAGCTGATCGAAATTGCGCGCCACCCAGCCATCGGCCACATGAACGAGGAGCAGTTTCGCGCCGGCCATTCGTGCAAGAGACTTTATGTGTGTCAGAATCGTCTCGTCGGCCGGACTGTTCTCGAGCGGGATGAGGATATGGTGGTACATTTCAAAAATGACGAGTGATTATTCGGGCATCGGCAAACCGATGAACCCATAGAATGCTTTACGAAACGCCTCTGGCATAAAGATATCGAAGAGTAGCTTCACGTTAAGCACAATGATAATGCCGGCTGCCGTCCAGCCCAGAATTTTCACCCAGAGACGGTTGGCAAACTCGCCCATTTTCGCCTTTTCCCCCGTAAACCGCATCAAAGGCCAAACAGCAAAACCGAGCTGCATGCTCAATACGACCTGACTGGCAACGAGCAATTCCGTAGTTTTGCCTTCACCGAAAATACCGATGATGAACACCGCGGGAATGATGGCGATGAGTCGCGTAATCAACCGGCGCAGCCACGGGGTGATGCGAAAATTCAAAAAACCTTCCATCACAATCTGGCCGGCAAGCGTGCCAGTCAGGGTCGAGTTCTGTCCGGAAGCGAGCAGGGCCACCGCGAAAAGGGCACTGGCCACGCCGACGCCCAGCAGCGGGCTGAGCAATTTATAGGCATCCTGAATTTCCGCGACCTCCTGGTGCCCCGACCAATGGAAAACCGCGGCTGCCAGTATCAAGATCGCGCTATTGATGAACAAAGCGAACATGAGTGCCGCGCTGGAGTCGATGGTGGCGAACACGACCGCCTCGCGCCTGCCCTCCGGCGTCTGCTCGAACTTGCGCGTCTGCACGATGGACGAATGCAGGTAAAGATTATGCGGCATCACGGTCGCGCCAAGAATGCCGATGCTGACGTAAAGCATTCCTTGATTTGCGACGATGCCTGGATTGGGAATAAACCCCAAGAGGATACCGGTTGGGCTGGGGTTGGAAAAGATCAGTTCAGCGGCAAAACAACCTCCGATGACGGCGATAAGAGTGATGACAATAGCCTCGACATAACGAAAGCCTTTGGTTTGCAGATACAACACCAGGAGCACATCGGACGCGGTAATGATGCAACCCCACACCAGCGGAATTCCGAAGAGAAGCTGCAGCCCGATGGCCGAGCCGACAACCTCCGCCAAATCGCAAGCAGCGATGGCGAGCTCGCAAAGAACCCAGAGAAACCAGACGGTCGGTGTCGAGTAGTGATCGCGACAGGCCTGGGCAAGGTCGCGGCCCGTGACCACGCCGAGTTTGATGCACAAATGCTGGAGCAGGATGGCCATCAAATTGGAGATCATGATGACGGCCAGAAGCGAGTAACCAAACCGGGCCCCGCCAGCCAGATCGGTGGCCCAGTTGCCCGGATCCATGTAACCGACCGCCACGAGAAATCCCGGGCCGGAGAAAGCCGCCAGCTTCCGCCAAAATGAAGCCGTCGTCGGAACGGCGATGCTGCGGTGGACTTCCGGCAGGGAAACCTCGCCGGCGGTTCTCCGCCAGGCTACATGAGGTTTTGCTGCAATTGTGCCGTCGCGTTGCGTCATCATTTTCCCAGCCGTTTCATTTTCGAGACCTTCACGGATAAGTAAGTTTGGTCTTGGAAATTAGTTTGACCTAATTTAGTTGTATAACAATATGATTTTGTCAATCATCAATTATTTATCTGTTTGACTATTTGATCCTGAATCTTATTCTTCGGAGCATGCGCCGCAAGAAGACGTCCTACTCCGCGCTCGGCAGTTCCACCGCAGTCGAGGATTACCTGGAACGCATCCTCGAACTAATTAACTCCAAAGGGTATGCCCGCGTGGTGGACATCGCGGCCGCCTTAAAAATTTCACAGGCGAGCGTGACTAACATGGTCCAGAGACTGGATGCCGAGGGCCTGTTAAAATACGAAAAATATCGCGGACTTATTTTGACAGCGACTGGTAAGAGCCTGGCGCATAAGATCGCCCAACGACACAAACTTTTGACTGATTTTCTGGGGCTGCTCGGCCTCGACGACCGGGTCATTTATCACGACGTAGAAGGAATGGAGCATCATGTTAGCGCTCCTACTCTGCGCGCAATCGAAGCTCTCACCGCTCAGCTGCGGCGCCGGCCGGCGTTGCTGGCGGAATTGCAAGGCGCAATCGCGTAGGCCAGCCATGAGAAGGAAAAAAATCTCATCGCGTCGGGCTGCAATTCCCGTTCGGGCGCTTGATTTCGTGATGTATAACACGAAAAACATCCGCCGGGCCCGTGCCTTCTATCAGAAGCTTTTTGGCCTCAAACGTGGCCAGGAGTGGAATGATTTCTGGACCGAGTTCGCCACCGAACCGTTGACCCTTTGTCTCAACGGCACGGGACATAAACGGCATCCCGAATGGGACTGGAGCGGGCCGGCGTGCGTCGCGCTTGCGGTAGACGACGTTCGCGCTGCGATTAACATCTGCCGCAGACAGCGCGTCAAAGTCCTCATCGAACCCGTGGAGACGCGCGTATGCTGGATGGCATGGATTGCGGATCCGGATGGCAACCGGATTTGCCTTCATTCGCGCAAAGACAGGACAGCGGGATAAGGGCTACGCCTTGCCAGATGCCGGCACCGTCGCGGGAGCGCTGCTGGTCAATTTCTTAAAGTGAAGTTGATTCACACGGCGACCGTCGCTTTGAGAAACGGTAACGAGATAGTTATCGATATTGACCTGCTCGCCCTGCTTCGGCAGATGACCAAGCAAATGCGTGACATAACCGCCGATGGTGCTCACGTCCGCGCTCTCCAATTCTAGCTTCGCGAGCTCGTTCAACTCGTAAAGACCCAGCGCACCGTCCACGGAGAATTCGCTTGCGCTGATCTTGCGAAACTCTTCTTTTTCGAAATCGAATTCGTCCTGGATATCACCGACCAACTCCTCGAGCACGTTCTCCATGGTTACCATGCCGACCGTTCCCCCAAACTCATCCACCACCAGGGCCAGGTGTGCATGCTTGCTCAGGAATAACTTGAGCAATTTCTCCAATGGCATCATCTCAGGCACGGGAATCAAATCGCGTTTGATCTTCAGCAGGTCCGGATCCTCCGCGCGCATCAGGGTGAGTAGCTCCTTGATGTGGATCAGACCGATCGTGTTATCGAGATTCTCGCGACACAGCGGAAACCGCGTGTGCCGGGATTCAATTGCTTTTTTTACATTGGCTTCGAAACCGTCTTCGAGATTGAAGTAAACGATTTCTCCGCGCGGCGTCATGATGTCGCGCACCACGCGGTCACGCAGATCCAGCACATTAAAGACAAGCTCGCGGCCAAGAGGCGTGACCTCGGCGGATTTTTCGCTTTCCCGAACGATGAATCGCAGTTCTTCCTCGCTATGGGCCAATTCTCCTTCGGCGATGGGTTCCACACGAATCACGCGACGCAGCACCCAGTTGCTCGCAGCGTTTAGGAACCCGATCGCGGGTTTAAAGATTGCGTAAAACCATCGCAACGGCGCACTCACAAATAGCGCCGCAGCCATGGATTTGCGGATGGCGAGAATTTTGGGGGCTTGTTCCCCCAGCACGATGTGCAGAAACGTGATGGCTGAAAATGCCAGCGCAAAGGAAATCGATTTGATTACCGGCGCGGATTCGATTCCTGCCAAAGCGAAAAACGGTTGGAGCATTCGCGCCAGGAAAGGCTCCCCCAGCCAACCAAGCCCCAGACTCGCCGCAGTAATTCCGACCTGGCAGGCAGAAAGATAGGCGTTCAGATTGTCCTTGATCTCTTTCACAAAGACTGCTCGCTTCACGCCTTCATCAGCCAGCGTCTTGATTTGGCTGTCGCGGATTTTGACCAGTGCAAATTCGGCGACGACAAAGAACCCGTTGAGCAATACCAACGCGGCAACGGTCACCAGTTTGGCGATTAAGACGATCAATGGGTCCCAATGCCTGGCTACTACATCAGCAATGGGCGCCAGGAGAAATAATGAGGGGAAGTTCATCCAGTAGATTCGCGCAGCAGCCGGTTTGTGACCGGCCGATTCACGCGCCACACAGCGACGCGCCTACGCTAGAAAATTTACCAACTCGACTTGGTTACGCCAGGAATCAAGCCTTGCGAAGCCAGCTCACGGAACGTCAAGCGCGATAGCTTGAACCGGCGAATAAAAGCACGCCGGCGCCCGGTAACTTCGCACCGGTTCACTACACGGGTCGGACTGGCGTCACGCGGTAACTGGCAAAGGCCGGCATAGTCCTTTTTCGCCTTCAGCTCTGCGCGCAACGCGGCGAACTTCTTCACCGTCGCGCGTTTGCGTTCATTGCGATTGATCCAGGAAGTCTTGGCCATAAAGAGTGCTGAGTATAATGCCAGCGCCGTGATTTGCAACAGGACCCCAGTTCAGGGCCGATTACCCCAAGGCGCTTGTTCGTCGCCGTTGCTTAACCAGCGCGCTGGTCGACCGGCGTCCACTGGATGACGCGGAAGCGCGCTTTTGCTTGAGTGATTGCGTACGGTTCAGGCTGTCTTGCAACACCTTAACAAGATCGACAACGTTAGTTGGCGCGGGCGGCGTTAGTGCTTTGGCCGCGATCTCTCGGTTCTGCGCTTTCTGCTCGATGATCTCCATCAATGCCGTCCGGTATTCGTCCCGGTACTTTTCCGGCTCCCAGGAAACCGCCATGCTGTCTATGAGCGCCTGCGCCATCTTCAATTCTTTCTCGCTCACGGCCGTAGCCGAACCATCCTTCAAAACCTCGGTGCTCAATATTTCGCTGGCGAAGTGCATCAACTCCAGAATCAAGAACAACCCATCCGGTTTGACCGCGGCCAGATGTTCTCGATTGCTGATCACGACTTTGGCAATGCCGATCTTGCCTGTCCCGCCAAGCGCCTTATGCAAAACTGCGTAGGCCTTTTCCCCACCCTTTTGCGGCTCGAGGAAATATGGTTTGTAGAAAAACTTCGGATCGACCTGCTCCAAATCCACGAAATCGGTAATATCGATGGAATGTGTCGACTCGATTCGCACCTTCTCGAAGTCCTCGTCTTTCATTACAACATAACGACCCCGCTCATACTCGAAGCCCTTCACGATTTGGTCGGCTGGAACTTCTTTTGAGTCTGCCTCAGCCACCTTCTTGTATTTGATAGGACTGAGATCGCTGGAACGAAGCTGGCGGAAACTAATCTTCTCCTCGCGCGTCGCTGGATAAACCGCGACGGGAATATAAACCAGCCCGAAGCTGATACTGCCTTTCCAGGTAGGACGCATGGATAGGAAACCCTTTTTCCACAGTAGCTTGAGCATGTCAACCTCCGAGCCCCTCATGCCAGCCTAACGGAATTTGTCTTGAAACTTCGGGAAACGGCCTGATGTTGGAGTCTAGCGCATGAGCCTTATTGCCAGTTTCATGAATTTGGCAGGGCCGGACCTGATCGTCATCCTGCTGATTGTCCTGGTCTTGTTCGGAGCGAAGAAGTTGCCGGAACTTGCCCGTGGAATGGGCCAGGCGGTGAAGGAGTTCCAAAAAGCAAAGGACGAATTCAACGACGAACTGCATAAGGCTGGAAAGCCTGAGGCTGAAACCGCCAAGTCTGAAGTGAAACCGGCGCAATCGACTGTAGCCCGAGGCGAGAGCCAGCCTGCAAGCAGCGACGGCAAAGCCGGTCCGTCGTAAGGATTCATCGCGTTCGACCAAAGCGACGCGAGGACGCGTGCGCACTCCCAAAGCTGCCGCGAAATAGAGCGGACGTCTTTCCGCGCATTTTCGCACGAAGTGCTCTCGGAAAACGATGCATCCTCGCATCGCTTTCGCGGCTACTCGAAGAATTAAAACTGATTCGCGCTCCTACACGTTTGACCAAACGCGCGATTTACGGCAAAATCGCGCCTCGTTTATGCCTGAACTAGATCTACGCGCTCGTATCAAAGAGATGCTTGTAAAAAATTTGATGCTGCAAGTTACTCCGGAACAGATCGGAGACGATCTTCCACTTTTCGGAGCCAACGGTCTCGGTTTGGATTCCATCGATGCGCTTGAGCTGGTCGTCAGCATGGAGAAAACATTCGGGGTCGGTGTGCCAAGCTCGGAAGTCGCTGGCAAAGCCCTTCAAACTGTAAACACAATCCACGATTACATTCTCGAAAAACGTAGCGCGGCTGCTTAAATCGCGGTGACGACAGCCGTCGCCGATTCCATGTGAACATTCTCTACGTAGAGAGCAGCCGCAGCTGGGGCGGCCAGGAGTATCGCACGTGTCTCGAGATCAATTGGCTGAACGCTCATGGGCATCAGGCATGGCTCGTCTGCAATCCGGATAGTCAGGTACACTCAAAGGCTTTGGAACTCGGCACCCGCCTTGTGACGATGCCGCTCGGTAGCCGCGTTGATCTGCTATCCTCATGGCGGCTCTGGCGATTTTGCCGGCGAAACCGGATCGATCTGCTCAAGACCTACAGCTCAAAAGATCACTGGCTTTGTCTGCCGCTCTATTTTTGCGGGATTCCACTAAGCCGCGCGCGGTGCATCACCGATTCAATCGGAAGCAAGGGACGCGCATTTGTCTTCAAGCACGGCTGTTCGAACATTGTGGCCGATGCGTCGGTGATTAAACGCGAACTCGTCCAGGAACACGGCGTTGACCCTGCGAAAATCGAAGTCATCGGTTCAGCTGTCGATTTGGAAAAATTCAAGCCGCCGCGCGATCGGATGAAATTCCGGAGTGAAATCGGCGTCGGCTCAGACACTCCGCTGATTGGAAATGTCGGAATGATCCGGCCGGATAAAGGCCAGCTCATTCTCGTTGAAGCAGCCCCTTTTGTTTTAGCAGAGCGGCCCGATGCGCGCTTTCTCGTCGTTGGTCAGGGCACCGGCATCCTAAAACGCGGCATCAATGTACGAAACGCAATCGACCGCGCCGGACTCGCCGACAAGATCATTATGGCAGGATATCGATGGGACACCCCCGATATTTATGCCGCGTGCGACATGATTGTGATCGCTTCACTGCGGACTGAAGCCTCTCCGATCGTGTTACGCGAAGCTTTTGCCAGCGGACGTCCCGTCATCGCGACAAAGGTGGGTGATATTCCGGAAATCATTGAGCATCGGCAAAACGGTCTGCTCATTGAGCCGGGAGACAGCAAGGCGCTCGCGGCCGCGATTCTGGAATTTATTCGCGATCCAAACCTGGCGGCGCACTGTGCAACGAACGGCCTCCGCTACGCCCGGAAGCATTTTTCATTCGATGAGATGATGAAAGCAAAGCTTCGAGCCGACATCGCTCTTGTAGGAAACTGCATGGATCACGAAGCGCCTGCCAACACGATACCGTCGCCTCAGGAGGTTGGTCGTAGATCGGAAGATCTCACGCAGTTGAAGCGGAATTGATCGCATCGATCAACTGACGGAATCTGCCGAAGTTATTGCGAAAAGGCGTAAGGATCAGCCGAGGCAAATCCCAAATCGCAGGCTCATTTTTTTCCTGGGGCAACGCCGTGGCCTGAACGATTTCGCCTTTGCGCAGTATATCGGCGAATTGCTTGTTAAGATCGACGATCGCGTCTTTCGACAAGCGATCGTTCATTCGAATTACAAATCGCTCCCCTACCCAGCGTGCTGAATGATAGATTTTGTAGAAATGCAAAATCTCTGCGACCGCTTCCCGAACAGTGCGTGTGATTTTGAAGAAGGAAAGATCTTCCTCTGAGATCAAGCCGCGCTTAAGGAGACGGTCGATAATAAACTCCATCCACAGTTCCCAATAGTTTCCTCGTGGCCGATTCAGCAACACCACAGGAATGATCCGGGCTTTGCCGGTTTGCATCAGCGTGAGCACTTCAAATGTTTCATCGAGTGTGCCGAAACCTCCGGGAAACATTGCGAACGCGTGCGCCTCCTTCACAAAATTCAGTTTACGCGTGAAGAAATAATTGAGCGTAATCAGCTTGGGATCGCCTTTGATGAATTCGTTGGCTTGCTGCTCGGATGGGAGACGAATGTTGAGACCGAAACTGTGTGCGCGGCCTGCCCCGTGCTGCGCCGCTCCCATGATCCCATCGCCGCCGCCGGTGACCACCATAAAATCGTGCGCCACCATCTCATGCGCGAATTGCTTCGCTACGTCGTACACCGGCGAATCGACCGGTGTGCGAGCCGATCCAAAAACGGCGACTTTACGCAAATGCTGAAATGGCGCGAAGACCTTCGCCGCATTGCGCATTTCTTTCATGGAACGATTCATCAACTTGAGATCAGCCACGCTCATGTGATCGCGGGCTATCTTCAGCGCGGTTACGATCATTTCCTCGATCAGTTCGGGGGATTCGCTTGCGTCCCAATCGCGAACCAATTGTCTCACGCGGGCATCGAATGGGGGATCAACGCTCCATTGTCGCCGCGTTGGCTGATCGTGAATTGCGCCCCCTGTAAAGTCCTCTTCCATAATCGAAATGTACTCGCAGTCACGACAGCTGCATGTTTGGAGCTCCAGGCGACCCGCCGTCGCGTCATTTCGACGTGGCAAGCACGTTTGCGATCAGCAGGAAATCAGGTCGCTCAAAATCTCCCGCATATGACGGATAGGCAGTGAATAATGCCCCGCGTTCTCAATGAACCGCGCTTTGCAGTTGGGCAATCGCTTCACGACTTCTTCTGCCAGGTGAACTGAGAAAGCGCGGTCTTGCGTTCCATGCCAAAGGCGGACAGGAACGTGCACATCTTCAAGGGAAAATCCCCATGGCTGCGCGTAAATCTGTGCATCAGCCATGACGCCTTCGACCGATCCGCGCCAGGCGCGGCGCTGGCTTTCAAAGATGGCTTCGAAGGCTGCTGAATCCCGCAGACTTTCCGCATCGCATGGTCGCAACATTAGCATCTTCAAAAGTAGCGGCCGAAGGCGGACAGGCGGCCGCAATGCAAGAATCGGCCGCGCCATACAAAACAATCTTCGCAAGAGTTGCGGTCGCAATCGATAAAGCGCCAGCATCCAGCGGTAAAGTGGCAGCAACCCCCTGGCATCTTCGAGTTCGACCATGGGAATCGCGCCGCCCACGATTGCAATTGCCCGCACCCGGTTCGGCATTGCCGCAGCCGTTGCGTACGCATAGGGAGCGCCGCCAGAAATTGCCAGCATCCGAAATTCTCCAATTCCCAGGTGATCAATCACCCGTTGTACAATGTGCGGCCAATCGGCCAATTTTCGATCGTGCTGCAAACTCGATCCGCTTATGCCCGGTCGATCAGGTGAAATGATACGGACGCCAAGTTCTCGTGCCGGCTCGTCGGTTAGTTGCGCCATCGTGCATGAGCTCGGCCAACCGTGACAAAATACCATCGGCACTCCATTTGCATCCCCGTATTCTTGAAACGCAACGACAGCACAGCCCTCTAATTGAACAAAATTTTCCTTCGTCATTTTAAAGGTGGCGCTGATTGATTGTCAGATTTGAGAAGCAAAGATAACACGCCAGCCATCTCACTTCTCGCTGCGGGGCCAGGCGACCGGCACGCCGTGGCCCAGTTTTTTTTACCGCTTGTTTGCAAGCCTCTAATCTGTAAGGCACAGTGTGGTGCGAACAAGGCGCCGTGGCCTTTCGCACCACTGGTTATGAATGATTACTCACAACCTCACGCGGGAAAAATCTCGGTGCACGGTAACGGGCTGGGCGCACCGTCGCCTGAAGAGGTCGAAAAACGGGCCAGGGAAATCGCAATGATCGATGAGCGCAACCCTGACGAATTTACCGAAGCAGACTGGAGACAGGCTCGCCACGAATTGATGGGAGCGGAAAACAACACGCCGCCGGAAGAGACCCCGGACAATGCCGATCTTACGGAAGAGTGGAGTGTGGTCGCCAGCTCCAAGGGGCACCGACTGCCGCGTCCCGGTACCGAGGAAGAGGAAACGATAGGCGAGCATTGCGTGATCGACGGTCTCGAGGAAGCGACTCACGACCAGATGCTCGAAGCGCGCCGAGAAGAACTCGAACAAGAGGGAGAAATTCTTTGAGTCCAGTTTCGGCTGAAGCCGCCACCGACCCGGTCGCGGCCAAAAGACCCCATCTTCGTTCAGGCTCAGGGCGTGTTGAGCGCTTGCTTGCTCGTTTTCATCAAATCAGAGATTTCACCAACACACTGTGCGCAGGCTTGGAGCCAGAAGATTGTGTCGTGCAGTCGATTCCCGACGTAAGTCCGACAAAGTGGCATCTGGCGCATACGACGTGGTTCTTCGAAACGTTTATCCTCAAAAAGTTCAGTCCTGGTTATCGCTCCGAAATCCCGCAATACGCTTATCTCTTTAATTCGTACTACAACGCCGCCGGTGACATGCACCGGCGCGACCTGCGTGGATTAATTTCACGCCCGACGGTGAGGGAGGCTAAACGTTATCGCGCATCGATCGATTCGCATATCGACAATCTACTTTCCGGCGCGGACGAAAAGCTGCTTGATGAAATGGAAACGATCCTCGTTCTCGGCTTTCATCATGAGCAACAACATCAGGAATTGCTGGTCACCGATATCAAACACGTATTTGCGCAGAATCCGCTTTATCCTGTTTTTCGCGAGGCAAAAACTGGAGGGCGTCGCTCTGTGACGCCGGGCTCACAGAGTTCGCCCCTCCAATTCGTCGATTTCGACGAAGCAACAGTTGAGATTGGCCATGACGCTCGCGGATTCGCCTACGACAACGAAGGACCGCGGCATCGAGCGCTGGTCCCCGCATTTTCGCTGGCTTCACGGCCGGTAACAAACGGCGAGTATATGGCATTCGTCGAAGACAATGGTTATGTCCGCCCGGAATTCTGGTTATCGCTCGGATGGATGACTGTGAACGAACAACGCTGGCAGGCGCCACTTTATTGGACGAAACACGATGGAGCCTGGTGGAACTTTACTCTATCGGGGTTTCGCCGAGTCGATGAATCCGAGCCTGTGACCCACGTGAGCTATTTCGAAGCTGATGCATATGCGAACTGGGCCGGCGCGCGTCTGCCGACAGAGTTTGAATGGGAACGCGCAGCATTGGATTGCCCAATCGAAGGAAACTTTGTCGAGGACGAAAAATTTCACCCACGCGCACTAGCCACCTCAGGAGACGATAAGCGTCTTCACCAAATGTTTGGCGACGTTTGGGAATGGACGCGCAGCGCTTACTCGCCTTATCCAGGTTATCGGGCGGCGCCGGGTGCACTCGGCGAATACAACGGCAAGTTCATGTGCAACCAGTACGTTTTACGCGGCGGTTCCTGCGCGACCTCGCGCAGTCATATTCGCCGAACTTATCGTAATTTCTTCCAACCGGAAAAACGCTGGCAGTTTACAGGGATCAGACTCGCACGCGATCCACAATGAATCGGTAAGGCGCGACCGTCGGGCACGCGCCGAACGATAATGCCATAATGAGTGCCCACCCACTAACTGCCATACAACCTACTTCGGCGGTTGCTCCGGTAACTTCTGATTTGCTGTCGGACGTGATCGCCAGCCTTTCTTCCGATCCACGCGCGCTGCCTTGCAAGTATTTTTACGATGAGCGCGGCGCGGCGTTGTTCCAGAAAATCTGCGAACTGCCGGAGTATTACATCACCCGCACCGAGATCGATATTCTGAGTCAACATCGCGCCGAAATCGCGTCGGAGCTTGGGCCGAACATTGAGCTCATCGGCCTTGGCACTGGTGCAGGCACCAAGACGCGGATTCTCATTGAAGCACTCGAAAAACCGGCCGTTTATGTCCCGATCGACATCTCTGAGAAGCAATTGCGCAAATCGACTGCGCGTTTCCAAAAGATTTTTCCCGATCTAGAAATCCTGCCCGTCTGCGCAGATTACCTGCAATCTGTCGTATTGCCTTCACCGCGTCACAAGCCGGCACGTAATGTTGTTTATTTTCCCGGATCCACCCTCGGCAATTTCGAACCAAATGAAGCCCTCGAATTTTTGCGGCGCATTGCCAATGTTTCGGGTCCCGGCGGTGGGCTGCTAATTGGCGTCGATTTGCAGAAGGATCAAAGTGTGATCGAAGCCGCCTACAACGACAAAGCTGGGGTCACGGCGGAATTCAATTTGAATTTACTGGTGCACATCAATCGCGAGACCGGTGCAAATTTTGATCTAAGCCGGTGGCAACACCGTGCTATTTACAACTCTGAAGCAGGCCGCATCGAGATGTATTTGATCAGCGCGACCGATCAAACGGTTCACATACACGATCGACAGTTTCATTTCCGCGCCGGTGAAAAAATTCTGACCGAGCATTCCTATAAGCACACGCCTGAAGGTTTCATCGCTCTGGCTCGCCAGGCCGGATTTGATTTCGTCAAATTGTGGACCGACGACGCGCGTCTGTTTGGCGTGTTCTACTTTAGCTGTAGCCAGGGTCGATGACCCCGGCCCCCGGCTATAAACCCTGTAGTGGCAGCCGTGCCGGCTGCGCAACCTAAACCATCCGCGCTTGCCTGCCTCTACAGAATATCGCGAATCTCAATATGAGCGCTCTCGTTAAACTTGTCGATGTGAGCAAGCGCTACGCGGACGCGATCGCGTTGCGTGCGACTAATCTCTCTATCGAACGCGGCAAGACCACCATTCTCATTGGGCCGAGTGGCTGCGGAAAATCAACCTTGCTCCGATTGATCATTCGTTTGATTGAGCCCGACTCTGGCTCGATCGAGTTCAACGGCGAACCGATCACAGCCGATACGATCGGTGCTCTTCGCCGGCGAATTGGATACGTGATCCAGGAGGGCGGTTTGTTCCCGCATTTGACTGCGCGCGCCAATGTTCTGTTGATGGCGCGCCACATCGGGAAGTCTGAAGATGAAATGCGCAACAGACTCGCCGACTTGTGCGATCTGACAAGATTTTCCGTCAATTTGCTCTCGCGATATCCTGTCGAACTTTCCGGAGGTCAGCGGCAGCGCGTAGGATTGATGCGCGCGTCAATGCTTTCACCGGAGCTGCTGTTACTCGATGAGCCGCTCGGTGCTCTGGACCCGCTGGTGCGGGCTGCTTTGCAAAAGGATCTTAAGGGAATCTTTGCGCAGTTACAGCAAACCGCGCTCTTCGTCACCCATGATTTGGCTGAGGCGATCTATTTTGGCGATGAAATCGTGCTCATGAATGATGGCCGAGTCGTGCAAAAAGGCTCAGTCACTGATCTGCGTGAGAGACCAGCTGACCCTTTCGTGTCGGAATTCATCAACGCGCAACGCGGAGTCACTCTAACATGAACGCGCTCCGCTCCACGCTGGTAGGGCGCGACCGGTCCGAGCCGGACGGGCATCTGCGCCGCGCACAGCCCGGCGCTCTCTTACTGCTATTTTTAATCCTCGTCGCAGCAGTCTCCCCAGCATCAACGAACCCGATCATCATCGGCTCAAAGAAATTCACCGAATCCTATGTTCTGGGTGAAATCGCCCAGCGCGCGTTAAACGAAGCGGATATTGCGGCGGAGCATCGCCAGGGAATGGGCGGCACGATCATTCTCTGGCAAGCGCTGCGCGGTGGGCAAATCGATGCCTACTCGGAATACACGGGAACAATCGCGCAAGAAATCCTAAGAAACGGTCATCAACTATCGTTTCAGGAAATTCGAGACGCGCTGGGAAAATTCGGTGTTGGCATGACGGAACCTCTTGGGTTCAACAACACTTATGCAGTGGTCATGCAGCGCAGCGAGGCGCAACGCCTGAGTGTTCGCACAATCAGCGATCTGCGAACGCATCCTGAGCTCAAGATGGGGCTCACCCATGAATTTCTCGACCGGCAGGATGGCTGGCGTCCGTTGCGCGAGCGTTACGGGCTTCCTCAACAGAGCGTCATCGGGATTGATCATGCGCTTGGTTATGCCGCTCTGGCTAATGGCTCAATTGACGTAAAGGACGCTTATTCGACCGATGCAAAGATTGAAGAAAACGATCTGGTGGTTCTCGAAGACGATCTTCGCTTTTTCCCAAAGTATGACGCCGTCTTCTTGTTTCGATCGTCCACGTCCCCCGATGCAATCAGTGCATTGCGCCGGCTCGAAGGAACGCTGGACGAAAAACGCATGATTCACCTGAATATGGAGGCCGAGCGCACGAAAAATTACACTTTCGCCGCAAACTTGTATTTTGAAGACGGCGGAAGGTCTGCGAACTCCGTGGGCGAATCCTTTCCGCACAAGCTTGCGCGCTGGACGCTGCGCCATCTCGAGCTGGCAGGATTTTCGCTGTTGCTTTCAGTGATCATCGGAATTCCGCTTGGCATTGTTGCCAGCCGCGGTGGAGGAATCGGGCAGGGAATTCTTGGCTTTGCCAGCGTTGTGCAAACGATCCCATCTCTCGCCCTGCTGGCATTGCTTGTCCCTCTTCCCTTTTTCGGGATCAGCGTTCGTACTGCGGTCACTGCCCTGTTCCTTTATGGGTTGTTGCCGATCGTGCGGAACACTGCGAGCGGCTTGCAGGATATTCCGCGATCGTTACGAGAATCCGCTGTTGCGCTGGGACTGAGCCCATTCACCCGGCTCTGGGAGATTTATCTGCCAATGGCATCGCGCTCGATTCTCTCGGGAATCAAAACCAGCGCGGTAATCAATATCGGCACCGCAACGCTGGCGGCATTGATCGGTGCCGGAGGTTTGGGGGAGCCGATTCTGAGTGGCCTTAACTTGAACGATCACGTCACAATTCTGGAGGGCGCAATTCCTGCAGCGTTGCTGGCTCTGCTTGTGCAATGGTTCTTCGACGTCCTCGATCGCGTTCTGATTCCAAAAGGCCTGCGGCTGTAATACCGCGATGAATGTGGAGAGCGGAGCTCTGCGACGCCATTTGCCGAAGGCTCACAGGAGTTCGCCCCTCCACTAATTTGGAAAAGCGATATAGATTTACGTATGGCAATCGCTTCGATCAATCCTGCCACCGGCGAAAAGGTGAAGGAATTCGCTTCGTTCGACGATGCCGAAATCGAGAAACGTCTGAAGCGCGCCGAGAACGCGTCCAGGAAATATCGGCGAACTGCGTTTGGGCAGCGCTCCGAATTTATGGAGGCCACGGCCGAATTGTTATTGCTGGAAAAAGACAGGCTCGCCGGAATCATCACGCTCGAAATGGGAAAGTTGTTCAGCGCATCCTTGGAAGAGGTTCAGAAATGTGCGCGCGGCTGTCGATTTTACGCCGACAACGCGGAGCGGTTTCTTGAAGACGAGCCTGCACAAACGGACGCGGCCCGCAGTTATGTCCACTATGAACCACTCGGCCCAATCCTCGCCATTATGCCGTGGAATTTTCCGTTCTGGCAGGTATTTCGATTTGCCGCGCCTGCGCTAATGGCTGGAAACGTCTGTTTGCTGAAACATGCGTCAAATGTGCCGCAGTGCGCACTCGCCATTGAACAAATACTTTGCCGCGCGGGATTCGATGACGGTGTTTTCCAAACGCTCCTCATCGAACCGGAGCAGGTCGAAAAGATAATTGTCGACCCGCGTGTGAAAGCCGTGACCTTGACGGGCAGCGAAAAAGCTGGAAGCGCGGTGGCGAGTACGGCTGCGCGTCAGATCAAGAAAAGTGTGCTCGAGCTGGGTGGCAGCGATGCATTTATCGTGATGCCAAGCGCGGATTTCGAAAGCGCCCTGAGCACCGCGGTCAAAGCCCGCACCATCAACACCGGACAATCATGCATCGCGGCAAAGCGACTCTTCATTGCAGACGAAATTTACGATGAGTTTCTTGACCAGTTCGTGGACCGGATGCGCGCGTTAAAAATTGGCGATCCGATGGATCCGGCTACTGAAATCGGCCCTCTCGCAACCGAACAAATTCTGCAAAGCGTGCACGATCAGGTCCAAAAATCGATAGCGTCAGGCGCAAAATTATTGACCGGCGGAAATCGGATTCATGGCCCCGGATTCTTCTTTGAGCCAACTGTCCTCGTCGATGTGCCAAGGGAATCGCCTGCTTACCGCGATGAAGTTTTTGGCCCGGTCGCATCCATTTTCCGGGTAGGCGATGCAGCTGAAGCTGTTGAGATGGCAAACGACAGTTCGTTTGGTCTCGCTGCCAGCGCATGGACGAATAGTCCCGAGGAACAAGGGCTCTTCACGTCTGACCTGGAGACTGGAATGGTTTTCATTAACGCGATGGTCGCCTCTGACCCCCGCTTGCCATTCGGCGGCGTAAAGCGCTCCGGTTTTGGACGCGAACTCGGCGCCGCCGGGATTCGCGAGTTCACAAACACGAAGACAATTTGGATCTCCTGAGAAATAGGGCTCCAATCGACGATTCACCAACTCCAGGAAACTCCACCGTAAAAGGAGCGCCCGTCGCCAGGATGAAAAATCTCGGGATTCAGTTCCGTGCGCGCGTCGGCGATCACATCGATAGAGGACGCATAGCGCTGGTTGGTCAGATTTCTGCAATCCAGAAAAACGGAGAATCCGTTGGTCTGTCGAAATCCCGCGCGGAAACCAAGCAGCGCATAACTATCGGCAAAAAGAGTGTTCGCCTGATCCACCGGATAACTCGAAAAGTTACACTGCACGTTTGGACCCGCATAAAAACCAAACGGGCCTTCGTAAAGAAGTTGCGCTTCGTAGACGTGGATCGGAATTCCTGCGATGCGGTTGTCGCCGTAAACGGGATCCCGATCAAAATGAAAATCGTTTAGCGTGTAACTTTGCTCGAAGGACAAGCGATCACCTGCGCGATTCCCATGCTTTGGAATCAAGATTTCCCGAAGCAATTCTATTTCCAGGCCTGCCTCGATTCCCTGGTGGATCGAGCGGGGGGCGTTCGTCGTTCCGATGTCATTGCCGAACCGATCGTTAAGTTCCAGCAATTCATTACGCAGCCAGGAGCGATAAAATGACAACTCCCACTGAATCCGCGAATAGGCTCCTCGCGTGCCGATCTCGATGGTCCAGGCGTGTTGTGGTTCCAAGGGTGTGTAAACGACGCTTGAGTCCGGGCCTTCAGTAAACTCCACCAGATTGTCCACCGAAGGCGGTTGCCAACTGCGGCTGAAATTCACAAACGCCTGCGTTTCGCGATTGATTTCGTAAATCGCGCCCAGCTTGGGATTGAATCCCCAAAAATCCTGGCGATTTGATTGATTGCCTTCTGCGTCGCTGACGAACTCGTCAATGAAATGACGCTCCGCGAAAATCGCCTGCGCTCCAGCCAGGACCGATAACCGCGGTGCAACGTAAAACTGATCCTCGAGATACAATGGAACGTTTAGTGAAATGCCTTCGCCTCGCGCGGTCGTCGCGCCAGTGTGTCCGAAGAGATTCTCGTAGTTCTGGCTATGCTCGTCTTCGAACTGTGGACTCAGACCAATTGTAAGGATATTTCGTTGGCCAAAGAGTTCGTGACGGCTAACGAAGGTCAGGCTGCCGCCGAAATTGTCCGAATAAAACATTTCGATGCCCTGCCGGAAGTCCGGCGAAAAGAATCCGCGGTTCTCAAGATCGCGATGGAACCAGAACGCACCGACATCAAGCTGAATCTCATCCGTTCGTATGCTTAGCTTGTCCGCCAGGCGAATGTAATTCCATTCTTTGTTCCAATCCTCCGCAATCGCCAGTGGATTCGCCTCCGAGGGCGCATCTTCCATTTCTGACTTGGTCAGCCCGCCGGGTAGATTGCGATCGGTGCGGTCCAGCGTGAGATAAAATCGGTTCTCGACCTCTTCGCTGAACTTGTAACCAAGATCAGCAAAAAGGATTTCTGTGTTTTCGCGGCTATGCTCACGAAAACCGTCGCGCTCTCTAAAACCAATCGAACCGAACTGATCGAGCGGGCCCTCTACTGCGCCGCTGCTGATTTCGCCCCTGAAGTAACCGTAACTTCCTCCTTCGAGCCGGACTTGAAATGGCGCCGCGTCGTACCCCGTGAGTGGTACAAGATTGATTGCGCCACCAAGGGTCGGCGCGCCGTATCTTAATGCATCCGCGCCGCGAAAAATTTCCGCATGACTGAGCGAGGCAACATCAAAATCTTCCAGAATGGCTTCGCCATCCCCTTGGTTGAAGTTCAAGCCGTCGAGTAAAAACATCACACCCACCGGCTCATCTTCGGAGGTGATTCCGGAGCCTCGAATCGAAATCTTTGAAACCTCGGCTCCGTTTTCGGATTGAAGAAAAACGCCCGGTGCTCGTTGCAGTAAGTCTTCGAAGTTTGACGCGCGACCAAGTTTCATCTCATCAGCGCTCTTGATCGTGAACCCACCGGGAACTTGCGTCTTCTGCTTCGCAGATTCCTCCGGTGACGCCGATGTAAGCGAGTCGGTCGCTTCTCCTGTGACCGTTACTTCCGCCGTTTCCGCCGGGTTAGTTGAAGTCTCGGCTGCCTGCGCGCTTTGAATTCCGATTACTAAAACTGCGGTGATCGCAAGAAAGTTCCAACGTCGCCACATCGAGTTCCAATCAATTGCTCACCGAAAGTTGCTTCACAAATCGCCACCCGTTTCGCTCGTAGCCGAGCAACTCGTAAAACTTGTGGGCATCTTCTCGAGTAAACCGTGTATCCAAGGAAACGCGCCCGATTCCTCTTTGAGCGAAATCTTTCTCTGCCGTTGCAATCAATGCATGGCCAATTCCGCGGCGGCGCACCGTGCTCGATGTCACCAGGGCAAGAATTCGCCCGGACGCATCGTTATGCTCATAGCTTGGATATGTGAGCGTGCCGATCATCCCGCAGACGCTGCCATCCATAATTGCGACAAATGTTTTGTAGGCAGGGTCCGTCAAAATCAACTCAAGGCGCGCCTCCATTTCTGTGGCGTCAGTTTCATAACCGAGTTCGCACATCAGCACGGCAAGCTCCGGCGCGTCATTCAATTCCGCATCACGAATCGACCATCCAGTATCGAACATCTATTCGACGGCTCTCAATCGCGGCAATAGCTGCTCCAGTATCGTCGCTACCGATTCGTCAACGCTTTGCCGATCCGTGTGGACAACAATCTCGGGGTCCTCCGGAGCTTCATAAGGTGCATCAATACCGGTGAATTCGCGGATCTGGCCAGCCCGCGCTTTTTTATAGAGATTTTTGGGATCGCGCCTTTCGCAAACTGCCAGCGGTGCATCAACGAACACTTCGATAAATTCGGCGTTGCCTTCCAACGCAATCTCTCGCGCGCGGCTGCGATCCATCCGATAAGGCGAGATAAACGCAGTGATGACGACTGTCCCAGCGTCCGCCATGAGTTTGGCCACTTCGCTTACCCGGCGAATATTTTCTACTCGATCGTCTGGCGCGAACCCGAGGTTTGAGTTCAGTCCGTGCCGAATGTTGTCCCCGTCGAGCACATAGGTCTGCATGGCACGCTGGAACAGCTCGCGTTCAAGTGCCTGTGCAATGGTCGATTTCCCGGCGCCAGAAAGCCCGGTTAACCAGATCACCGCGCCCCGATGACCGCTCCGCGTTGCCCGGGCGTGGGCCGTTATTTTCCCCTCGGTCCAAAAGATATTTTTGCTTTTTGTAACGGTGCGATCCGTATAAACGCCGCCGAAAATCGTTCCGCCACCACAAATTTGTCCGTCGTCTATGATGACGAACCGTCCCAGGTTCGGAATGCGCTCGTGGTTATCTATGACGAGTCGTCCACGCGTTTGAATTGTGAGTCTGCCAATTTCGTTTCGCTCCAATTGTTCGCGTCCGTCGCTCTTGCTCTCGAGTGTCGAAGAATCCATGACTCGCTCGATTGATACCACCTCGCATTTCACGTCCTGAGTTGCCAACCGCAGGTTGTACGAATGTCCAACGCGAAGTGGCTCGCGCACGATCCAGAAAAGGTCCGCATGAAAACGATTTGCCTCGATCGGCGTTTCATTTTCACGCGATGCGACATAGCCGCGCTCCACGAAAATCTGCTCGCTGAGCGTGATCCCGGTAGAATCTCCTGCGACGGCCGGATCGTTGTTCTCCCGAGCGTTCCAACGCTCGATCGTAGCGACTACAGACGACTTGTTGGCTGGCGAGAATACCAACTGATCCCCCACCCTTAACGTTCCCGTCTCGATCCGGCCTGCAATAATCCGCCGCCCGTCAAAGCGATAAACATCCTGAACGCAAAAGCGAAGTGGAAGATCGATATCACGCTCCTGCGGCCCCAGTAAATCAAGTGCTTCGAGAACACTGGCCGCGCAGTACCATTTCATTTTCATACTCGCCCGCGCGACATTCTCGCCTTCCTTCGCCGACGCTGGAACAAACGTCCGTGCGTCCAACCCAAGTTCGCTAAGAAACTTCCGATATTCCTGCTCGATCTCGCGAAATCTTTTCTCAGAGTAATCCACGAGATCCATCTTGTTTACGACGACGATGACATGCTTGACGCCAAGCATGCTCAGCAGATAGGCGTGACGTCGGCTCTGTTCACGCACCCCTTCGTCCGCGCTGATCACAAGTATCGCCGCGTCCGCTCTCGACGCGCCCGTAATCATGTTCTTCAAAAATTCCTTGTGTCCTGGCGCGTCGATGATCGCGTAGCGGCGGCGTGCTGTTCGGAAAGGGATCTCGGTGGTATCAATCGTGACGTTTTGTTTTTGCTCTTCAAGAAGCGCATCGAGCAAAAAGGCGAATTCAAATTCCATTCCCTCCGCCGCGCAGGCTTTCGTAATTTCGTCGACCTTGCCTTCGGGAAGAGAACCGGTGTCATGCAGAATACGACCGATGAGCGTGGACTTGCCATGGTCAACGTGACCGACGAAAACCACGCGTAGCTTCGGCTCAAGGTCTGAAGTTGGGCGTTGGGTGTTGGACGTTGAGCGTTGGGCGTTTTGCTTTGCGGTCATAAGAATCCCTTGGCCCTCAACTTCTGCATCGCGTTGCGCTCGTAATGGTCCTGCGCGCGGCCGGCGCGCTCGGTCGTTCTTGTGGCTTCGAGCTCAGCAATGATTTCGTCAATTGTAGAGGCCGTGCTCTCGATCGGGTGGGTAATGGGTCTGCAGCCTAACGAGCGGAATCGTTTTCCATTCCGAGCAAAATACATTTGCGGAATCGGTATGTTTTCCCGCTGGATGTAGCGCCAGATATCTACCTCCGTCCAATCGAGCAACGGCTGGACGCGAACATGTTCGCCTTTCGCAGTCGTCGTGACGAACTGGCTCCAGAATTCGGGCGGCTGATCCTTGTAATCCCATTCAAACTGCGCGTTACGCGGTGAAAAATATCTTTCCTTGGCGCGAGTCGGATCTTCGTCTCGTCGAATGCCTGTGATCAGCGCGTCCCATTTGTACTCCGCAAGCACCTGCTGCAATGCCACCGTTTTTAACTCATGAGTGACCGTCACGGGATCATGCGTCTCATAGCCAATGCCGCGTGCGCGCGCTTCGGTATTGATTTTAACAATGAGATTGAGGTTGTGATGCTTCTTTGCCCACTCACGAAATTCCAGCATCTCAGGAAATTCGTAAGTCGTATCGATGTGAAGTACTGGAAAGGGCACGCGCCCAAAGAAGGCCTTGCGCGCCAGCCAGACGAGGACGTTTGAGTCTTTACCCATCGACCACGGCATGGCGATGTTCTTGAAGGCATGATACGCCTCGCGAAAAATAAAGATGCTCTGGTTCTCAAGATCGTCGAGATGAGTGCGTGTGGTTTGTGTCATGTCTGTCAGGTAGGGGCGGTTCATCTGAACCGGCCGCCCTTCACGGGTGATGATAATCAGCGAGCGGGCGATTGAGGTCAATCGCCCCTACCTAAAATAAGATTGTCAATCTTGGGTTTCGCGATTCGGCCTTGCGCGCTACGAGGCGCATTTTAACCTTTAGTTATGCCAGAGGAACATGCCACAGCTTACGATTCAAAGATCGAAGGTAACGTGATTTTTACGCGCTTCGATGCAGCGCTCAACTGGGTGCGCAAAAATTCGCTTTGGCCGATGCCGATGGGCCTGGCTTGTTGCGCGATCGAGCTAATGGCCGCCGCGGCGTCGCGGTTCGATATCGCCCGATTCGGCGCGGAAGTGATGCGTTTTTCGCCGCGTCAATGCGACGTGATGATCGTAGCGGGCACTGTCACCTACAAAATGGCGCTGGCAGTAAAACGAATTTATGAGCAAATGCCCGAGCCGAAATGGGTAATCGCCATGGGCGCGTGTGCCTCCACCGGAGGCATGTATCGTTCGTACGCTGTGTTGCAGGGAATCGACCAGCTCCTTCCGGTGGATGTTTATATTTCGGGTTGTCCGCCGCGCCCGGAGGCTTTGCTCGCAGGCTTGATGAAATTACAGGAGAAAATTTCGTGGGAACGCTCCTTCAGAAATCAGAAACCAGAGTTAGCCAAAAGGCTTGAAGAAGCGCTCGCATGACAACGCGCGCCGGAATTTTTGATTGCAGGGCAAGCGCTTCGCTTGCCTTCCATTGGTTTGGCAGGGAGGAACGCTTATCCTACAACAACACGGCGAATGACTGACCAAGAGCTGCTCAACTCATTAGGGAAAGCGTTTGGGCCTAACATCCAGCGCCAGCCTGAATTTCGCGGTGAAACGACGTGCACGATTGCAGCAAACGATCTTCGCGAGATCGCAAAATTCTGCCGGGATGAACTTTCGTTCGATTACCTGATCGATGTCACCAGTATCGACAATTTCGGCGAGGAGCCCCGGTTCGAAATTGTCTATCATCTTTACTCGATGCCGCACGCTTCTAATCTGCGATTGAAGTTAAAAGTTCCCGAAGAAGCAGGCGCCGTGGATACCGTTTCCGACATTTGGCCAACCGCAAATTGGCACGAGCGCGAGATTTACGACATGATGGGAATCAAATTCAACGATCACCCAGATCTCCGGCGTATTTTAATGTGGGACGGCTATCCATTTTATCCGCTGCGAAAAGATTTCCCACTGGAAGGCCTCCCGAGCGAAATGCCAGATGTTGCTTTCACAAAGGTAACACCGCTGGAAGGTGGCCCGTTCGTAACCGTTCCGAGCACCGCCCCCTCCAAAGATCGCGAACCTCGCGCCCGGCCGCCAGAATTGTAAGGCTCAATGCTGCGCGCCCGGCTGTCGCGCCCTACCAACCCCTAGGCTGCTGAGACGGGCGGTGCGTTTTCGGGCTTCCGGGTAGCAATCATTACGTCTGGGCGCAAAGCCTCGTCGCGTGGAATGATGGTCGTCGTTTTTTGGCCCGGCTTCGGATAGGCGATCCGACTGTGGAGCATCATTAAGAGCGTGAATCGGAAGCGTTCGGCAATGATCTTCAACTCGCCGAGCGTCAGATCACAGTCGTCCAATTGCCTGTCACTGATACGTTCCTCGATGAGCTCGTTAACGAGCGTTTCGATTTTTTGTGGCGTCGGTTTCTCGAGGCTGCGTGAGGCGCTTTCGACAGTATCGGCCAGGCTTACGATCGCGCTCTCTTTTGTCTGCGGTTTCGGTCCGCCGTAACGAAAACTTTCTTCCTTCACCGCGGGAATATCGTCCTCGCGCAGTTTCATGATTTTACCGCCCGCGCGCGCGTCTTCATGCTGCTGGAGGGCGCGCTGATAAAAATAACGGACGAGTGATGTGCCGTGATGTTCCTGAATGATGTCGATGATGCGCTGGTTAAGTCTGTATTTCAGGGCAAGATCGACGCCCTCCTTGACATGCGCGACGATGATCAAGGCGCTCATCGTTGGCGCGAGGTCATCGTGCGGATTGCGTTCGAAGCTCATGTTCTCGGTGAAATATTCCGGTTTCACCAATTTGCCCACGTCATGAAAATAAGCGCAGACGCGGCAAAGCGTTGCGTTTGCGCCGATTGCTTCCGCAGCAGCTTCGGCGAGGTTGGCCACGACCAGACTGTGATGATACGTCCCCGGCGCTTCGATGGTCATCCGGCGCAGGAGCGGATGATTGAGATCGGACGCTTCCAGCCAGGAAATGTCCGTTGTGATTTGGAAGAGGTTTTCGAGGACCGGCAGTGCGCCGCCAACCAGAGTGGCAGTCAAAATTCCATTACCGATCGCGAGCGCACTCTGGAATCCAATCATGCCCCAATCATTGGCCGTCGGATAAAACCAATTGATCGGCCCGATTAAACCAAACGCCAGCGACAGTAACAAGATGGCGAGTCCGACCCAGAATCCGGCACGTATCAATTGGCCGCGCCGTCGCACCTGTAATGTCAGAGAGACCGCTGTGAATCCGCTGATCAGACTCGTTACCAGCAGCGGCGCGTCAATTGGACCGAACAACATGCTACTCCAAAGACTCACAAAAAATGCCGCATAAAGCCCATGATGGCGGCCCAACAACACGCTCAGCACGAGCGGCGCGAAGGCATAAGGCATGATCAACCCCGCCATTTCGGGCTTCAAAAATCGATAATTGCCGCTGTTACAAAGCACCAGCAGCAGTTTAGTGACGGCCAGTTGCACCAGAATGACACCGAAAATGAGAAGGATGCGCGAGCTTCGTGAAAAGCTCCTGGGCTGGTTGATCCACAGCTGTGTAATCGCCGTGGCCAGGACCAGCAGCGCAATGACAAAATTCTTAGTCGGCTCCGGCTGCTGGCCGCTGAAGACAAGAAACGCGAGTCCACCAGCAAACACCGCGAAAATTACGACCTTGATGGAAAGCGCGTACTCCAGGTTGCGCTTCAGTTCGCTGCGGGCCCGGCGGCGCCGCAGCTTCCGCGAGGCGAGGCCGCGTCTGATGAGTCTTCCGCGTTTGAAAAAATCGAACATTTCGTTTTTTACTTGCGTGGTGATGGCGCAGGCGATCGGTGCTGCTGATAGGCGCCAATAATGGCGCGCACCAATTCATGCCGCACGACGTCGCGCTCGGTAAAATACACGGTAGCGATGCCGGGAACAGCCTTTAATGCCTGCAATGCTTCCACGACCCCGGAGCGCTTGTTCGCCGGTAAATCAATCTGTGTGACGTCGCCGGTTACCACGCATTTGGAATTCAAGCCGATTCGCGTCAGCAGCATGAACATCTGCTCCGTCGTAGTGTTTTGCGCTTCATCCAGAATGACAAAAGCATTGCTCAACGTGCGCCCACGCATGTATGCCAGCGGAGCCACTTCAATGGTCTGCCGCGCAATGGCGCGCTCCATCTCCTCTGGCTCTAACATTTCACGCAAGGCATCGTAAAGCGGACGCAGGTATGGCGTAATCTTTTGTTCGAGATCGCCCGGGAGAAAACCGAGCGCTTCGCCGGCTTCCACTGCGGGTCGCGTCAAAATAATGCGGGCTACCTGCTCTTTCTTAAGCGCTGCGACCGCCATGGCAACGGCGAGGTAAGTTTTTCCCGTGCCTGCCGGCCCAATTCCAAAAACGACGTCGTGCTTTTGAATTGCCTCGACATAAGCCCGCTGGTTTGCGCTTCGCGCAACAATCGGGGGCTTGCGCGACGAGGTAGTGATTTTAATCGATACAACATCGCCCAGATTCTCGTCGCGTTCTTCGCTCACCGCCTTGAGCGCATAATTAAACTCGTGCTTTTGAATGTCCACGCCCTGCTGGCGCGCTTTCTCGAGCTGCTCAAACACCTGCTGCGCTTTATCGACGTGGCTCGCGTCTCCTTCCAGTTTCACCCAGCCTTCGCGGGTGGTCACTTTCACACCGAGTGAATCCTCGAGGTTTTTCAATAGTTTAATGTCGTTGGCGTAGAGCGACTGCAAAGCGCGCGGGCTTTCAAACTGAAGGGTCCGAGTTTCAGTCATCGTCAATTCGTGGCATCGGCATCCTTGCCGATTACGTATTGGCTAAGAGCTAATGCCGCTAACCCTACCCTACCGGAAACCATACACCAGCGCCCAATGCGTGCGTTCCTCTGGCGATTCCTCGACGCTGACGATGACAAAGTAACTGCCAGTGGTCTTTGGAACGACGTGCGCAGCCGCAAAATGGCCTTTCTCCCAGCTGTCTGGTTCTTCCGCCAGCTTCCCATCCGAATCGTAAATATGAACCGACACCTTCGCCCGATCGACTTCGGTTCCCAGCCAGAACCAATATTCGTTCCCTTTAAATAATTGCTGTCGCACCGCTTTTTTTTCACCCGAGGCGAGGTCGCCTCCCCAGTAATCCTCACGCACCTGAAATCCTTGTTTTACATATGGTTCTGCTGCCTGAAGAGCAAATGACTGTGCGTCATCCACCGAGGCGCAAGCCGCACGCTGCATGACGATGACGGCCGCCAGGAGGGAGCCGCTGCGTAAAAGAATTTTAGCGAAACGGTTCATCGAAATTTCCTAATCCCTTGTGACGATGCCGGCGCCGAGCCGCGTCGTGATCTCGTTGACCTTCTTAACTGATTCGGCAGGAATGCGCGCGCTGCCGACGTCAATGAGAGGCTTCACTTCGCCCAAGGCGTCTTGAATTTGGTGAATGATCGGAAGATTGAACTCAGGCATCGCCTTCAGTCTTGTCTGAAAATAAGCCAGGAGATCCGGCTGGTGCAACAGCTCAGCACCATCCGCGGAAAAATGCTGCTTCACCACAGAAGTCAATACTTCCGTCCCACGCAGCCACCCGCCCAGACTAACGAGCTGCGATAATTTTTCGTCGTGCACTTCGTTCATTGCCTGTTGCACGCTGTTTTGGGTGCGATCCAGTTCCTGCCGCACATTTTCCCAATTACGTTTGTCTGCCGCCTCGATAATCGCCTTGGCATGTGGCGTAATCGAATTTCCGACGCCAATCCCCTTCGCCAATGCCAGGACGCGCTGGCCAATATCCTTTACTGCCGGCGCGTCTTCCGCTTGCACCGCGATAAAGCCATCTGCGATCACCGCCCCCAGCAGGAGGGCGATACGCGGCCGCTCGGTGAAATTTGGTCCCTTATCGCTGCGGACGTGTTCCTTCCAATTGACCGCACCCAGCTTATTCAGTGCCCCGAAAATTTCGTTCGGCAATGGCACCACAACATCTTCCACAGTCGTGGATAATTGCTTAATATTGATGTGTTGCGGCGCCTGCGCGCCATGCGCGCACAGGGCAAGGCCACAGACCGCAGCTACAATTAACTTCAAATGTTTAGTAAACAGCATCATTGGGAGCTTCGATGTTGATTTCGAGTTCGTATTCGGGATTTAATGAAGCGAACTTTAAGCAAAACCACTGCTGTACACAAATCCCTGCTCAAAACATTTTGAATTGCCTTAACCGAAACATTCCACTGCCTCTGCAGCGCCGCTGCCTGCGTTCCTTATGGATCTGACCCGGCTAGAGCAGATACTCGATCGCGCATCCTCCCGGCGGATCACGGTAATCGGCGATCTAATGCTCGATGAATTTGTCTGGGGAAAAGTCGGCCGCATCTCGCCGGAGGCTCCGGTCCCGGTTGTGGAAGTGACCGGTGAATCATTTTACCCCGGTGGCGCCGCCAACGTCGTGCGTAACTTGCGCGAGTTCGTGGATCGCGTCGCGATTATCGGTTTACTGGGAAAAGATCGCAGCGGTCAGCAACTCCGGGAGTTATTGTCGGAACAAAAGATCGATACCTCTAATGCCGTTGAAGAGGCGACTTTTCATACCATCGTTAAAACCCGCATCATTGCGCGTCATCAACAGGTTGTTCGTGTCGATCGGGAAAAGTTTGTCGGGCCATCGGCGTCCCAAATTGCAGACGTCGTGGCTGGGGTCCGAAAGAATATTCCAGAGATCGACGCCATTATTTTCGAAGACTACGGCAAAGGTTTTTTATCGACCGAATTGGTTTCGCAGATCGCAGATGCCGCGCGCTCAGCCGGCAAGATCGTCGCTGCGGATCCCAATCCACGTAACCTTGTCGAGTGGCGCGGCCTGACAGTAATCAAACCCAACCGCACTGAAGCTTTTCACGCCGCAGGTATTCCCAGCGGCGATCCGGATACCGCTCCGTCCCAGGATGCGGATCTGAAGCGGGCCGGCGAAACGCTGCTTAAAAAATGGGAAACAGAAAATGTCCTCATCACCCTCGGTGAACACGGCATGATGCTTTTCCAAGAGAAAGAAGCGCCGCACTACATCCCCGCCAAAGCGCAAGAGGTTTTCGATGTCTCGGGCGCGGGTGACACAGCAATCGCTCTCTTTACCCTCGGTCTCGCCTGCGGAGCGACCCCGACCGAAGCGGCGGAAATCGCCAACCATGCGAGCGCTGTCGTAGTGAGCAAGCTTGGAACAGCAACTGTGACACGAGATGAATTGATGGCCAGTTTTCGAGAGGATTCCAAAGGTGGCTAACGAGTTGTCAGTTGCCGTTTTTATCGATCGCGACGGCACAATCATCGAGGATGCGGATTATTGTTCCCATCCAAAACAAGTGAAAGTTTTGCCTGGCGTTCCCGAAGCATTACGGCGTTTAAAATCAAAGGGATTCAAACTCATTGTTATTACGAACCAAAGCGGCATCGGTCGCGGCTTTTTCACCGTTGAGGAATATCGCTCCGTTGAGTCGGAAGTCGCGCGGCAACTTGGCCATGGCTTGATCGCTGCAACTTATTTTTGCCCCGATGTCCCTGGTCGGCACTCCAGTCACCGCAAGCCATCGCCTGGAATGATTTTGCAAGCCAAGCGAGATCACCAAATCGATCTGACGCGTTCGTTTTTTATCGGTGATAAGGAGATCGACGTCGAGTGCGGCCGCAACGCCGGTGTACGGACAATCCGGGTTCAAACCGGATTTGACCGCGACATCAGTCGCAGCGCTGCGGATTGGACCGCAAAAGATTTCCCTGCCGCAGCGCGGATTATTTTAGACGAACAGTCATGACTATCGATCGCGCATGAGTAAGGCGGTTGGAATTATTCCCGCCCGCTGGGGTTCTACGCGATTTCCTGGGAAACCATTGCATCTTGTTGCTGGAAAGCCGCTTCTGAAACGTGTCTTGGAACGCTGCCTTCGCGCTAAAAACTTGGATTTGGTTGTCATCGCTACCGACGATATGCGAATCGCCTCCGCGGCGTTCGATTGGGGTGCAGAGGTCGCACTGACTTCGTCGAAACACCTCAGCGGCACGAATCGAGTCGCTGAAGTGGCGAGGAAAACAAAGCAGTTCGCATACGTAATTAATATTCAAGGCGACGAACCGCTGATCGATCCGCAGTTGATCGACAAGCTTGTCGAAAAGCTGCGTTCCGATCGCAAAGTGGAAATTGTGACCGCCGCACATCCATTCAAGAATCCGGCGGACGCTTTTTCTCCTCACCAAGTGAAGGTCGTTCTGGATCTTTGCGGCAACGCTCTTTATTTCTCTCGTGCGCCGATTCCATTCCAACCTTCAACAAGCGGCGGTGTCCAGTCCACCGGAAGAGGAAGGGGGCGATCTAGAGAGCGCCTCTCCCTGTTCCGCCACCAGGGTATCTATGGATTCCGGCGTCAGACGCTGCTCCAATTTGTGAGATGGAAACCGAGCCCGCTGGAATGCACTGAATCGCTCGAACAATTGCGAGCATTGGAAAATGGTGTAAAGGTTCATGTGCTCATTACTGCTGCAGGATCGCCTGGCATCGACACCCCAGAAGACGCAAGGGCGCTGGAGCAAAAGCTTGCTCGCGCAAAGCGGAGGATGCCCTCGTGAAATACATTTTTATCACTGGCGGTGTGATTAGTTCCCTTGGCAAAGGGTTGACCGCCGCCTCGCTTGGAACGCTCCTCGAAGCACGTGGTCTGCGCGTTGTTCTCCAAAAATTTGATCCGTATCTGAACGTGGATCCCGGCACGATGAATCCCTTCCAACACGGCGAGGTCTACGTACTGGACGACGGCGCGGAAACCGATCTCGACCTCGGCCACTACGAGCGCTTCACCGATTGCGTCCTAACGCGGCACAACAATCTCACCAGCGGTCAGGTGTACGAGTCAGTCATTCTAAAAGAACGCCGCGGCGATTACCTCGGTAAAACCGTGCAGGTAATTCCGCACGTCACCGATGTAATCAAAGGACGCATCCGTGAAATTTCAGACGAAAGCAAATACGATGTCGTCATCACGGAAATCGGGGGCACAACGGGTGACATCGAAGGGTTGCCGTTTTTGGAAGCGATTCGCCAATTCATTCTCGAAGTCGGGGCACCAAATGTGCTCAACATGCACGTCACGCTGGTCCCCTACATTAAGGCCGCGCACGAACTGAAGACGAAACCAACCCAGCAAAGCGTAGCCAAGCTGCGCGAGATCGGTTTGCAACCTCAGGTCTTGATTTGCCGGACTGAGCGGATGCTCGATCTCGATCTGCGGCAAAAGCTCTCAATGTTCTGCAGCGTCGCGGAAAAAGCGGTAATCGAAGAACGCGACGTCGCACACACAATTTACGAGGTGCCGTTGACGCTTCACGCGGAAGGTTTGGACCAGTTGGTGTGCGATTTTTTGGGCCTGAAAACCCGGCAGCCCGATCTCGCAGGATGGAAAAATTTTGTAAAGCGAGTCATTAGCCCCGCGAAACGAGTCAGAATTGCTGTTATCGGCAAATACTTCGATGTCCGGGACGCTTACAAGAGTATTTACGAATCGCTCACGCACGCCGCTGCGAGCGAAGATTGCGGAATCGACCTCGAACTCATCGACGCGGAATCCCTGCAGGACGGCGCTAACGGCCAGTTAAAAGATGTGTCCGGTCTTTTGATTCCCGGTGGTTTTGGGCTTCGCGGCGTTGAAGGAAAGATCAAGGCTGCGCGTTTTGCGCGAGAGCACAAGATTCCATATCTCGGCCTTTGCCTGGGAATGCAGGTGGCAACGATTGAGTTTGCGCGAAATGCCTGCGGCATCAAGGATGCCAACAGCACCGAGTTTGACAAAAACACAAAGGAACCGGTGATCTCGTTGTTGGAAGAACAGCGAGGCGTCAAAAACATGGGCGCGAGCATGCGTCTGGGCACATGGCCGACGAAAATCGCCAAAGACACACTCGCCGAAAAAATTTACGGCAGTCCCGAAGTGATGGAGCGCCACCGCCACCGATACGAGTTCAACATGAAATATCGCGACCAGATGAATGAAAAAGGTTTCGTTATTTCGGGCACATCACCGGATGGAACATTAGCGGAGCTGATCGAGCTTCGTGATCATCCCTATTTTGTCGGTTGCCAATATCACCCTGAATTCCAAAGCAAGCCGAACAAACCGCATCCGCTTTTCAAAGGATTCATTCAGGCGTGTCTCGAGTATCAGAGTCGTGTGACGCGCGCTCCAAGCGATCGAGAATCGCCGCGCCGAGTCCCTGAGCAGGAACTCGTTCTGCAACGATAAAGTCGAGATCTGGCTCGTCGAGCTCGCGTAAACAACGAAACAAATTGGCAGCGGCTTCACGTAAGTCTTGACTCTCACTTAGAGTTCGAACGGCTGCGAACCTTCCTTCTGGGATCGATGCATTCCAAGCCAGCAATCCGACACGATAGTTTGAAGCCAGCACGAACGATTCAGCGTTGTCGATCAAGCGAAGCGGAGTTTTCGGCGAGTAGTGAGATGGCAACTGTCCGGGTGCGGAGATTTTCCGCGACGCGCTAACGATATCGATCTTGTCAAACTCAGCGAGTTGTTCCGCAGTGATTGGCCCGTGGCGCAGGATGTCAATCTTGTTGTCGTGCACAGCGATGATGGTCGATTCGACGCCGTGCGTCGTCGGACCAGCATCAATGATCAGCGGGATGCGTTCACCTAGTTCGTCAAAAACGTGCTGAGCACTCGTGGGGCTAATCCGGCCAAACCGATTTGCGCTTGGCGCGGCGAGCGGTTTCCCGAACGCGGAAATGACTTCAGCAAAAACGTGATGCGAGCTCAGTCGCACGGCAACTGTGTCGAGCCCGGCGGTGACGATGTCTGGAATAATCGGCTGTCGGCTCAGAATGAGCGTGAGCGGTCCAGGCCAGAATTGCGAGATCAGTTTCTCGATCCGCGCGCGGGAACGATTATCGATCTTCGCAACGCGCTCGAGCCAGCTTTCATCAGGTAAATGCACGATCAACGGATCCAATCGCGGTCGCTCTTTCGCTTCGAAGACTTTTGCGACCGCAATCGCATTAAGCGCGTCAGCCGCCAGTCCGTACACGGTTTCGGTTGGGAGCGCGACAACTTCACCTTTGCCCAGCAGTTCAACCGCGCGTTTTTTGGCGGCAGTCTGGCTGCCACGCCGTAGCGTCGCCGCTACCGTTTCGGTTTTCACCTTGGCAGCTTGGCCGAGAGGACCGCTTCGGACTGTTTCTTGCGAAACGCTTCCAATTTTTTCCGAATCGCCTCGTCAGAAATAGCCAGAATAGCGCCCGCCAGGAGGGCAGCGTTTTTGGCGCCGGCTTCGCCGATAGCCAGCGTCCCCACAGGAATCCCACCGGGCATTTGTGCAGTCGAAAGAAGCGAATCGAGTCCCTGCAGCTTCGATTGAATTGGCACTCCTAAAACCGGGAGCCACGTATGTGCGGCAATCACTCCAGCCAAATGTGCCGCACCACCCGCGCCGGCGATGACGACGCGCAACCCGCGCGCTGCTGCATTCCGCGCGAACTCAGCAGTCGCGTCGGGGGTTCGGTGTGCGGAGAGAACGTGCGCCTCGTTAGGCACGCCCAGCTCATCGAGCGTCTCGACGGCATGACGCATCGTTTCCCAATCGGATTTGCTGCCCATGATCACAGCAACTAACGGCTTCAACTCAGGCATGGGCAGATTTTAGGGCGGTTGATTCGTTAGCGCCAGCAAACTCGCCATTCGGGCTTCCCGTCCATGTCGCTCGGTTCCCCGCCTGAAGCGAGTCTCCATTCTGTGAAACGCCAAGTGGCATTGTCTTCCAGCCAATGTCCCATCGGCGGAGATGCCGACACCGCAGTTAATGCGATATTGCGCGTATGAATCGTCATAGCCGGTCGATGGTCCTCATCGGCATGATGGGAGCAGGTAAGTCCGCGGTTGGGCGTTGTTTGCAATGGCGGACAGGTTTTGCGCAATTTGATACCGATGAAATGGTGAGGTCGAAGTTTGGAATGCCTATTTCGGAAATTTTCTCGGCACACAGCGAAGATGAGTTCCGGGAAGCGGAAACGGAGGTCCTTCGAAATTTATCCACCGATCAAACCGCAATCATCGTGACTGGCGGCGGAATTGTATTGCGGGAGGAGAACATCGACCTTTTGAAACGATTTGGCGTAGTGGTGTGGCTGGAGGCGGACGAAAAAACGCTTTTCAAACGAGCTTCACGAACCGGGGATCGACCGTTGTTGCAACGCAAAAATCCGGGAAAAGCGTTTACCCAAATGTTACAAGCACGCCTGCCCCTGTATGCAAAAATTGCCGATATCCGCATCGATACGTCGGAGCTTACAGATGAAGAAGTCGCGGTAGCGATTTTGAGTAAGTTCAAAAAGTATCGTCGTAAATCAGCGCCGGTTACCGCGTGATGACCGAGACAGGTACATATTCAATTGATCGCGACAACTCGCGGCTGGAACTGAAGCAACGACTGCTCTCATTTGCCCGCGAGATTGGTTTTGATTCCTGTCGCATCGCAGCCTGTGGTTCCGCGCCGCACGTGGACGAATTTCGAAATTGGCTGGACGAAGGCGGACACGGTGAAATGAGTTACATGGAGCGCGGGGAAGAAAAACGCTGTGATCCGCAGAAGGTTTTGCCGGGCGCGCGCTCGATCGTTGTTTTGGCGCTGAATTATTTCCAAGGAGACCCCAAAGCTGGCGACACGCCTGCCGCTACAGGCAAAATCGCGCGCTATGCCCGGGGTGATGACTATCACGACCTGGTTGCAAACAAGCTCGATAAAATCGACGAGTTTCTTCGCGCGTTCGACGGGCAACAGAAATGTTATGTCGATACTGGGCCAGTTTTGGAACGCGATCACGCGGCGGAGGCCGGCATCGGCTGGCATGGCAAGAGCACGATGCTAATCGACGAACGACTCGGAACATGGTTTTTTCTAGCAGAAGTCTTGACGACTCTCGAACTGCCGCCGGATGAACCCGTGCCAGACCGCTGCGGAACGTGTGAGCGCTGTATCAAAGCCTGTCCCACCGGCGCAATCACGGCCCCACATCGCCTGGATGCACGCCGCTGCATTTCTTATCTGACAATTGAACTCAAAGGTTCCATCCCGCTGGACCTTCGACCACTTATCGCAGACAGAATTTTCGGTTGTGACGATTGCCTTGACGCCTGCCCGTGGAATCGTTTTGCCCGAGTATCGCGCGAAGCCGCGTTCTTTGCACGTCCCTCGACAGTGGGCATACCGCTGCGCGACTATCTCGGTTTGAGCGATGAGGACTTCCGGTCTCTTTTTAGAAATTCGCCGATCAAACGGATCAAACGGCGCGGTTTTTTGCGGAACGTTTGTGTTGCATTGGGCAATGTTGGAGATCCATCCGATTTAGCCGCGCTTGGGCGCGCCGCAGCCGACCCCGAGCCGTTAATCGCGGAGCACGCGAAATGGGCGATTCACCAGATTCGGTCTCGATGCGGAATCACTCCGTCCCATTGGAGCACAAGACCGGCCTCATCCAGGGAGACTACAATTAATTGAATCCAAAGCTGTTCCTCGGCCCATCGTAGAATTGTTATGAACGGGATTTCGTTTGCAAGAGTCAAACAAGCGATTAATTCTGACGCCTTCACCCCGAGAACCGCGCCTCCGATGCACCAAACCGTAAGCACACCTGCGTCCGCGCCTTTGACAGTAAAACAGCGTCGCGCCCGGCGTAAAAAGCAGATCATTTGCGGATTGATCGCCTTGGTCGTGCTCTGGATTGTAGGGTCGATTATCTGGGGCAAACGGGAGAAGCCGATTCCGGTCATAACGGAGACGGCGATTCGCAAAACCATCGTGCAAACGGTTTCAGCAACGGGGAAAATACAACCTGAGGTTGAAGTCAAGATTTCGCCCGAAGTTGCCGGCGAAATCACTGAATTGCCCGTCGAGGACGGGATGCGGGTCAAAAAGAGCGACCTGCTTTTGAAAATTAAACCTGACTCCTACAAGGCGCTTCTCGAGCAGCAGGAGGCGGCGATCAGCGCAGCAAAAGCCACGAATCTTCAGCAAAAAGCCACGATGATGAAGACCGAACACGACTTCAAGCGGGCCGAAGACTTGTTCAACAAGAAGCTGATTTCAGAGCAAGAATACAACGCAGCGCAGGCTGCTTATGACGTGGCCAAAAACACTCATGAAAGTTCGCTGCACGAAATCGAACGCGCCCAAGCCGGCTCGAGCCAGGCGCGCGATCAATTGTCGAAGACGACTATTTACTCGCCCATCGATGGCACGATCACAATTCTCAACAGCAAATTGGGCGAACGTCTTGTAGCCACGGGGCAATTCGCCGGCACGGAAGTGATGCGCGTGGCCGACCTCGGCCACATGGAAGCGCGCGTCGATGTGAACGAGAACGACGTTGTGAATGTGAAGCTGGGCGACAAAGCCGAAATAAAAATCGACGCTTATGGCGATCGGAAATTCCACGGCACCGTTTATCAAATCGGTAACACTGGAAAGACAACCGGTGCCGGTACTCAGGAAGAGGTCACCAATTTTGAGGTGAAAATTCGGATCGAAGATCACGACGTGGAACTAAAGCCTGCGCTCAGTTGTACCGCAGATATCCAAACGAACGAGGTCAAAGACGTCGTGGCCGTGCCGATGCAAGCCGTCACCATTCGCACCGGCGAGAGCAATTTGAGTCCAGAAGAAATCGAAAAGAAAAAGCAGAAGGTCGCGCAACGGGACAAAGGCGACAACAACGCGGAGTTCGTCGACGGGCGTGCGGAAAAGGTGGCGCAGAAAGAAGAGCGCGAAAAACTTGCCAAGGTTGTGTTCCTGAAAAAGGGCGGCAAGGCGGAGATGGTGAAAGTGACGACTGGCATTTCCGATGACACTTACACGGAAATCAAGAGTGGCATTCGGCCCGGCGACGAAGTGATCTCGGGAAGCTATAGCGCGATCAGTCGGAAGTTGAAGGAGGGCGCGAAGGTAGCCCTCGACAAAGAAGGAATGAAATAGTCTCGACGAGCGACTGTCGAGATTGCGATGGAAACTCGAAATTCAGTCAGACCGCTCGGCCCGGTCGTGATCGACATTGAAAACATCACCAAAGACTACGTGATGGGTGAGGAAGTCGTGCGCGCGCTGCGCGGCGTGACCTTGCAGATACGCCGCAACGAATACATCGCCATCATGGGGCCGAGCGGCAGCGGTAAATCGACGCTCATGAACATGCTCGGCTGCCTCGATACCCCGTCTTCCGGCCGCTACGAGTTCAGCGGCAAAAACGTTGCCGAAATGGATGACGACGAGCTCGCAGCCGTTCGCAATCGGGAGATCGGCTTCGTGTTTCAAACGTTCAACCTTCTGCCGAGATCGACATCGTTACGTAACGTCGAGCTGCCGCTCATCTATGCCGGGGTCGATCCCGAACGGCGCGAAGCACGCGCGACCCAGGTGCTGGCAGACGTTGGCTTGGGCGATCGCATCCATCACAAACCCAATGAACTTTCCGGCGGTCAACGCCAGCGCGTGGCCATCGCCCGCGCGCTCGTCAACGGACCATCAATTATTCTTGCCGATGAGCCGACCGGTAATCTCGATTCCAAAACCGGTGACGAAATCATGGAGTTGTTGGAGAATTTATATCAGAGCGGCAACACAATTATCCTCGTCACGCATGAACGAGACATCGCCGCCCACGCGCGTCGCACCGTGCACTTGCGCGACGGACTCATTGAGATGGATCACGCCGGATTTATTGCAGAGCTCGATATGCCGGTTGCGAGATAAGTTCGACATGAAACGTCTTCTCTACGAGCTGAGCGAAAGCTGGAAAATCGCGGCTGCGCAAATGCACTCGAACCTGACGCGTTCAACGCTCACCGCGCTCGGCGTCATTATCGGCATTATTGCCGTGACGTTGATGGGCACCGCCGTGAACGGGATATCCATAGGTTTCGATAAAAGCATGGCCGTGCTCGGGGATGACGTTCTCTACGTTACGCAATGGCCGTGGAAGCCCGTGGACGATTGGTGGAACTACCGCGACCGCAAAAAAATCAAAACCGAATGCGCCGAGACCTTGAACCGGATGATCGCGGCGACCCCAAACTCGAACCTGGTCGTCGCGGTGCCCACATCGAATTTCACGCGATCCGTGAAATATGGCGGTAGTCAGGTGGACAATGTTTTCGTTCTTGGGACTACGTCGGATTTCATCATAACGTCGACCATCGATTGTACGGCTGGGCGATTCTTCAACGAACTCGAATCGCGTGGCGGTGCCAATGTTGTCGTGATCGGCTATGACATCGCCGACGCGCTTTTCCCGTCAGAAAACCCGATCGATAAATCAGTGCTGATCAATGGTCAATTGTTCAAAGTCATTGGCGTAAACACGCGACAGGGCACGTTTCTCGGTTTGTTCAGCTGGGACTCGATGGTAGCGATGCCGTTGGCCGCATTTAACAAATATTTTTCGGCCAAAACCGAATCGGATGTCCGTGTGAAAGTGAAAGACAAGACCAGACTCGCCGATGCCAAAGATGAGCTCACTGGTTTGATGCGGCGCGTGCGTGGGTTGCCGCCGGAGAAAAAGGACGATTTCTCGATCAACGAGCAACAAGCCTTCAAAAGCACGCTCGATCCAGTGAAGAACTCAATTGCGATTGCCGGGCTCTTTATCACCGGCTTATCGCTTTTCGTCGGCGCGATTGGGATCATGAACATCACGTTTGTTAGCGTGAAAGAGCGCACCAAAGAAATCGGAACACGCAAAGCGCTCGGGGCTCGGCGACGAACAATCTTGCTGCAGTTCCTGATCGAATCGACAGCGCTTTGTCTCCTCGGTGGATTTATCGGGCTCGCGTTTGCCTACTTAATGTGCTTTGGGATCGGCAAAGCTTTCCCCTCTTTTCCGATTCATTTCTCGATCGGCCTCGTAATGGTGAGCATGATTGTTTCAATACTCACGGGCTTGTTCTCGGGATTCGCGCCAGCTTGGACAGCGTCGCGCCTCGATCCCGTAACCGCGCTCAGATATGAATAAAAATCGAAATGTTATTTAGCGAAATCATCAAGATGGCGTGGTCGTCCCTTGGTGCGAACAAGCTTCGCTCCGCGCTGACGATGCTCGGCATTACCATTGGCGTCTTCTCGGTGATCTCGGTCATGACTGCGATCGGCGCATTGCAGTACTCGATTGAGAACGGCATTAGTTTTCTCGGTTCCAACATCTTTCAGTTCGCCAAATATCCGGCCAATGTCAGTGCGAGCGGCGATGTGCAGGAAAAATTTCGCAACCGACACAACATCACCTATAAGCAGGCGCTGCATTATTACCGATTGATGGAAGGCGAGGCCCGCGAGATTTGCCTCAAGAGTTTTGGTTACGAAGTGAAAGGCCAGGCGGTTTATAATGGAATAAAGACAACTCCGAGTCTTCTAATTGTCGGAACGAATAAAAGTTTTCTGACCGCGAACGCTCACACACTCGCCTACGGACGGAACTTGAACGATGAAGACGTCGAGCTTGCGCGGCGCGTGATTGTCGTCGGAAAAGTGATCGAGAAAAGATTGTTTCCGCATGAAACGCCGATTGGCAAAGTCATTCGCGTAAGCGGACATACGTACACGATCATTGGGGTGCTCGCGGAAAAAGGGACGGCCTTTGGTCAAAGCCAGGACGACTTTGTGATCATGCCGATCACGCGCTTCTTTGAAGATTACGGAGAAACGAAACGCACCGTTAATATCGCGACCCAAGCGTTCACGCAAGATACCTACAATCGTACGTTCGATCGTGCGATCGGCGCCATGCGGATCGCGCGCGGCTTGCGGCCGGACCAGCCAAACGACTTCGAGATTTACAGCAATGACTCGCTCAAGAGCGCGTTCGTGAACGTGGCGGGATATGTTCGAGTCGGCGCGTTCGTCATAAGTCTCATCGCGCTCGTCGCCGCTGGAATCGGCATCATGAACATCATGTTGGTGAGCGTGACGGAACGCACAAAGGAAATTGGCGTTCGGAAATCGATCGGTGCGCGTAGCCGCGATATTTTGCGGCAATTTTTGACCGAGGCCGTTTTCATTTCCGAGGCTGGCGGTGTTCTTGGAATCATTCTCGGAATCATTGCCGGCGACCTGCTGGCCGCGTGGCTCAAGGTCGACACCATTTTCCCTTACGGCTGGGCTATTGCCGGCCTTCTTGTCTGCTCTGCAATCGGGATCGGCTTCGGTCTTTACCCGGCCTATCGCGCGGCGAACCTCGATCCGATCGAAGCGTTGCGATACGAATAACGATTGTTACCGAGGAGATTCGGGCGCGATCAGATCCTCGGCTGCTACGATTTGCCAGCGTCCATTTCGCCGAATCCAAGTATCGGTCCACACAAAGCGGCCACGCTCACCAGTGCGTCGCTCCCAGGATTCGTCGCCTTGCGCAATCGCAGTGTCGCCGTAAAACCTGACCTTGACCTCATTAAGGCGATTGGAAACGAAATATTGCTGTGCATTTCGCGTGTCGGCGATCATTTTCGTTTTGTCGTAACGCGTCCCCTTCGGATCTACGCCCAGGAAATCATCCGCAAGAATCCGTTCGACTGTGCTCGGGTCGCCAGTGGCTACCGATTCCGCCCACTGGCGTTCGCTTTCGACAATGTAGCGCTCTGCTTCCTTCTGATCGTTTCGCGCGCATTGACAGAGCAAGCAGCAAAGCGAGCCAGCAATCAGAAAGTTGTCGATTCTCACCTTGCCGACCGGATGCTCACTCTAATCCGAGAGCTTTGAATGTCGTATCCACATTTTTGAAATGAATGTCGAGTGAGCAAAGCCGATCGATTTCCGACGCTGAAAGCCTCGACATAATCTCTGGTTCGCGTTTTGCGTTTTCGGCAAATGTCCCCTCGCCTTTCCATGTTTTCATTGCGGCGCGCTGCACCGCTTCATATGCAGCTTTGCGTTCCGCACCCGCGCTCGTGAGAGCAAGTAGGATCGACTGGCTAAAATACAGACCCTTCGTCAGGGCGAGATTTTGTTGCATACGTTCGGGATAAACCTGCAGCTTTTCGACAACTTCGCGCAACTTCGTCAGCATGTAGTCGAGCAGGACGCACGAGTCCGGAAGAATAATTCGCTCGGCGCTTGAATGACTGATGTCGCGCTCGTGCCACAGCGCGACATTTTCCAGAGCCACAACGGCGTTGCCGCGAATAACGCGCGCCAGGCCGCTCAATCGTTCGTTGGTAATGGGATTGCGCTTGTGCGGCATCGCCGAACTGCCTTTTTGGCCTTCGCCAAAAAATTCTTCTACTTCCAGCACTTCGGTCCGCTGGAGATGACGAAATTCAGTCGCCCAGCGGTCAATGCTTGAGGCGATCACAGCGAGCGTGGTCATAAATTCTGCGTGCCGGTCGCGCTGCACGATCTGGGTCGAAAGCGTTGCCGGCTTTAATCCAAGTTTCTCACATACGCTTCGCTCGATTTTTGGATCGATATGCGCGTGCGTGCCGACCGCGCCGCTTATCTTGCCGACTCGAATCCGCTCCCGCGTCTGTGTAAGACGTTCTTCCGCGCGGCCGAATTCGTCATACATCAGCGCAAGTTTCAGACCGAACGTGATTGGCTCGGCATGGACACCGTGGCTGCGCCCGATCATCGGGGTCATTTTGAACCGCCGCGCCTGGTTAGCGATCGCCGTTCGTAGAGATTTCAGATCGGCCAAGAGAAGGTCGCACGATTCATTTAACTGCACGGCCAGCGTCGTATCCAAAATGTCGGACGACGTAAGCCCCTGGTGAATCCACCGCGCTGCCGGCCCTACTGAGCCAGCGACATTTTCGAGAAAAGCGATGACGTCGTGATTGGTCCGCTTTTCGATCTCAAGGATTTCGGGAATTGAAAATCTCGCGCGCTTCCGAATCTCTACGGCATCCTGCTTCGGAATTTGACCAAGCTCCGCCATCGCCTCACAGGCGAGAACTTCGATATCCAGCCAAATCTGAAACTTGCGCTCGTCCGACCAGATTTTGCTCATCTCTGGACGGGAATAACGATCGATCACCAGACGAACATAGAGTTTTCAGCGATGATTTCCAAAGTGAAATCGCAGGCCAATTGAAGAGGCAAGCGCGTCGTGCATTCATAATTGCCTTGGAAAAACGTTGTAGGGCGAGAGCTCCGCCTGCAATCCGTAGGTTCCCATTTTATCCGCCTGAGGCGGGCGCCCGCAAGCGGCGCGCTTGCCCTACAACGGCTCCTTCTTAATTAGACGCGGCCTCCTCCGAAGACTGGCCACAGTTTGATATTGCGCTAGCAAACCAAAACGATGCACCCGACACCGCCTGAGGCGGGCCATTGCAGAATTCGCGACCTAACAAACCCGAGCGGGCAAGAACCGTCCTTTGTCTTGCAGACGCACCCGGCCGCTGGCGAAAAGATCAGCGATCGTCGCGACTGTCTCTCTGTTGCTGCTCGTGCAGGAACTGACTGCCAGGATCAGATCACCCAGCGACAAACCCGAAAATTTTCGTGGCTTCAAAATTTGTCTATTTCTTTTCATACGATTGCCTCCGTTTCGGGAAGCAATTTCAATACCATTCCTATTTGTGAATATCTCATCCATAAGCCCTATGCAGTTATTCATCTTTTATGCACCTTATGACTGACCGCTCGCCGACACTTTTGTTCAATTTTCAAACACAAAATCTTGCATGCGTGGCCTCACAGAGGGCGAGATTTGGGTGAAGCGCCGTGAATGAAGACGGGCTTCCTATCTCAGATTTCGACTTTCCGGTTCGAGGCGCAGACTGCTTTATGCGCGAGAGCGCGGCTTCATCAACCGCATGCTCAACATGTACAAAGCCGCAAAAAGCGCGACTATGAGCAGGATGCCCCTGGATTGTCCGTGGATAAACCGGACCAGCGCGTCCGGACTCGTCAAAAGCTCCGGCTCGAGGCGGTAGGCCTTGTCGCCGAGATAAGCCAGAATCCAACACCAAAGCGCCGACCCGGCAATCGTCATAAGACTGAAAAGGCCGAAGTTCATTCGAACGATCCCTGCTGGAATCGAGATCAGATGGCGAACCACGGGAAGAAGCCGCGCGAAAAAGACTCCGCCGGCCTCGTAGCGGGCGAGCCAATGCTCGGCTTGCTCCAGTTTTTTCGGATTCAACAACACAAAACGGCCATACTTCACGATCAGCGGACGTCCAATTAGCCGCGACGCCCAATAAGTGATAGCCGAACCAAGATACGATCCGAGCACACCTGCGAGCACTACGCCCGTGAAACTGAGTTTTCCCTGCGCTGCCAGAAATGCAGCCGGTGGAATGACGATTTCGCTGGGCACCGGAAAGATGGAACTTTCCATCGCCATCAACACTATGATTCCGACGTAGCCGCCGGTGAGCACCCAATGGAACCAGGTTTCAAGAAGATGATGCATATTGTCATTGCGGGCGAAGTCGAGGAATCTCTCGATGTCGAGCCGCAATAAAGTTCGCCCTAGTTCAGTCTAAAAACGAAAATCTGCAATCCCAAATTGAGATGTCGATCTACCGGCGCGTTCTCCGTTACTACAGACCATTTCTAGGGCAAACGATCCTTGGATTGTTTGTGTCGCTGCTCGGGATTGGCCTGAACCTGCTCAAACCATGGCCGTTTAAGCTGATCGTGGACGATTTCCTTCGTCCGGGCGCGGCAGCGCGCAGCGACTGGCGCATCTGGATCCCTCTACTTTGTCTAGCTCTCATCCTGATCCAGGTTTTTTGGGGAATGATGAATTGGATCACAAACTATCTCTTTGTGAAAATCGGCCTGCAGGCATTGCTCAAATTGCGCACCGATCTCTATTCCTATTTGCAATCTCTCTCTCTTAAATTCCACGATGCGCGCCGTTCGAGCGATTCCAGTTTCCGCGTCGCATACGACTCGCAATCGATCCAGACGATCTACAACAAAGGGTTCACCAACATCTTTGCGTCCGTAATCACGTTGATCGGAACCTTCCTCATCATGTTGCGACTGGACTGGCAGCTCACGATGGTTTCTCTAGCAATCGTTCCCCTGGTCGTTGGCTCGATTTATCTTTTCGCGCATCGGATTCGCCGCGAATCCACGTCCATTCAGGAAATGGAAAGCGCGGTCCTCGCCCAAGCGCAGGAAGGTCTCAGCTCGATTCGAATGGTCCATGCATTTGGACGCGAGGAATTCGAAGTACGCCAATTCCAGCAACAAGCCCGACAAAGTCTGCAGGCCAATCTGCGGCTCACTTTGACAAACGTAAACAGCGCGCTGGTAATCAGCACGTTGATGGTGATTGGCACAGCTGCGATGTATTACATCGGCTCGCTGCACGTCCTCGCCGGAACACTAACGCTCGGATCGCTGCTGGTCTTCAGCGCGTATTTGCTGATGCTTTACCAGCCGCTCGAGTCCCTGACCTATACCACGTGGGCTATGGAAGGCGCCACGGCCGGAGCAAAGCGCTGCTTCGAGGTGCTGGATCGGGAGGACGATGTACGGGACTCGCCGAATGCGACTGCCATTTCATCAGCCAGGGGCGCGATAGCATTTCAGTCCGTGAATTTCGGGTACGCAGGTGATCGACAGGTCTTGCGCGACATCGACCTGCGGATCGAGCCAAACCAAATCGTCGGCCTGGTAGGCGGCACGGGCGCGGGAAAAAGCACGTTGATGAGTCTGGTGCCGCGATTTTACGATGCTTCCACAGGTTTCGTCATGCTCGATGACCGTGACGTGCGGGAGATCACAAAAAAAAGTTTGCGCGCGCAGATTGCGATCGTCCTGCAAGACACACTGCTTTTTTCCACAACCGTCCGAGAAAATATCGCATACGGCCGGCCTGATGCGACAGAAGAGGAAATTATCCAGGCGGCGCGCCGGGCACAGGCAGACGAGTTTATTCGACAGATGCCGGACGGCTATGTCAGCGCTGTAGGCGAACGGGGCGGGCACTTGAGCGTTGGCCAGCGTCAGCGCATCGGTATTGCTCGCGCGTTTTTGAAGAATGCGCCGATCTTGCTGCTGGACGAACCCACGTCCGCACTCGATCCCACAACCGAGGCCGCGATCATGGAAACCATCCAGGAATTAATGCGCGGCCGGACAACTTTGATTGCGACACATCGCCTCGCGACGATCCATGGACTCGATCAAATCATTGTGCTCGAACACGGGCGCCTGGTCGAAAAAGGGCGTGGCCCGGAGCTCATCGCGCGCGGCGGGATTTACGCAAAACTATATGCATCAGGGAAATTCCCGACATGAGGTGGCGCCTTTGACATGTATTTAGCGAGTAATTGGGCTAGAACCCGGAAGATAGTTTGGCTTGTTCTCGGGCCGAGACCGGCCCGGCTGCATCGACATTCATCGACGAGCGACCTTGGAGACAGCCTGCCCCTCAGGCTGTTTGGTTCTAATCATTTATGAGCAACGTTAAAGAAGATCGACACGTCGAAGGTGACTGGTGGCCGGATCCGATCCCACCGAATGTCGAATTCGGCGATGGATTTTATTGCGAGAGCGCGCAAGTCTTTCGAAAGCTTCGGAGCAAAAAATCAGGCGCTGTCATTATCGGCAAGCATGTTTCGTGTTATGCCGGGTGTTCGTTTTCTGTCGGCGAACACGGCCGATGCACAATCGGTGATTTCACGTTGCTCAACGGCGCGCTGATCATGGCTGATGACAAAATCGAGATCGGATCGTATTGCCTGGTATCCTGGAACGTCGGCATCGCGGATTCCGATTTTCACCCGCTCGAGCCGGCCCAGCGTCTCATCGACGCACAAGCGCTTGCCCCCTATTTCAAGAACCGACCCGCACGACCCAAATTGAAGACCGCTCCTGTGAAAATCGCTAACAACGTCTGGATTGGTATGAATGCAGTGATTTTGAAAGGCGTCACTGTCGGCGAAAATTCGGTTGTAGCGGCAGGATCTGTGGTCACGAAAAGCGTTGAACCGAACACGGTAGTCGCTGGAAATCCAGCGGTGGTCGTTAGACAATTGTAAACCGTGACTCGTGATCGGATTTTAGCATCGTCTTCGGAGAAGCCGATCCACCTTCGGGAAACTCAAGGGTGGAACGCGTTGTCCTCAACGCGTTGATCACTGAAATGAAGCGCAAGCGCATCGTCGTCATGGGCTTTATGGGCTCAATGCCCATCGCGGGCGTGATCTGGCAGCACATCCATTACATCGTCGGACTACAACGACTCGGTCACGACGTTTATTACATCGAAGATTCAGCTCGAATTCCCTACAACCCGGAAACATTTGAAGTCACCACGGAATTTGACTACACAGCCCGGCTCCTGGATCGGTTGGCGCGAGAATTCGCATTCCGAAATCGCTGGGCGTTTTGCGCGCGTTATTTGCCGGACAATCCCACTGCTGGCCTGCGATTGAAACGAATTCGGCAGCTTTATCGCGAAGCGGACGCGATCCTGAATATCTGCGGCGCACAAGAATTCAACGATGACCTCCTTGTTTCCGATCGCATTCTGTACATCGAGAGCGATCCCGGCGTCGAGCAAATCAAGATCGATAAGGGCGTGAAATCGACAAAGCAATATCTGGGGCGACATCATGCCCTCTTCACTTTTGGTGAAACCATCGGCACCAAAAGCTTTCCAGTCCCGACCCACGGATTGAAGTGGCTACCGACGCGGCAACCAGTGGTGACCGACCTGTGGCGAACAAGCCGTACCCCTTCTCGCGCGTCCGTGTTTACATCCGTGGCCAATTGGTCCACCAGCGGTCTGAAAGACATTACGTGGCGCGGCAAAAAATATCTCTGGAGCAAATCTCGGGAATTTCTCCGGTTCATCGCTGCGCCGAAAAAAGCCGGCGAAACATTTGAGCTGGCGACCAACATCGAGCACGGGGCTACTCGCGCGAAATTCGAGCGAAACGGCTGGCGGGTGACTTCGCCGTTGCAAATGAGCGTCGATTACTGGCTCTACCGGAACTACGTCCAGCGTTCCAAAGGTGAGTTCACCGTCGCCAAGGACCAATACGTGCGCCTCAATACCGGGTGGTTCAGCGACAGAAGCGTGTGTTATCTCGCGGCAGGCCGACCGGTTATTACTCAGGAAACCGGCTTTACGAAATTCTACGGCGGCGAGGCGGGTCTTTTATCGTTCCGAACCCTTGATGAAATTGTAGACGCTGTGAAGCGGGTAAACGCCGATTACATGAAACATTCCCGAGCCGCTTACGCCGTGGCTTGTGAAGTGTTCGAGGCGAAAGAGGTGCTGAAATCCATTCTCGACCGCGCGGGGATTTGAGGGGTGGCGCAAACTCTTTTTCGTCCATCAGAGATTTGAACGTAGAAAGCATGTATCGTGTCTGTTGTGTCCGAAAAGGCCACTTGCTAGTGCAAATCCGAACCTTGATTTTCGAGTACGCTATTTAAGTTTGCAGACTTTCCGCCCATGAAGCGTCTCCTTGCTTTAATTTACGCCACCTTACTGTTTGCGCCCGTTTTGGACGCGCAGGAAAGCACGCCGGCACGTCCCCCAATGGAGCCACAAGGTCCATCGCGACCGGATCCGTGGAGATCGAGCCCGCCTGCACAGGAGGCAATTCCAATCCCCGTTCCGATGGCGCCACCGAAGCCTAACGGGCCCGTTCAAAAGAGTTTGGTGAGGATTACGGCAACTTCGCTGGATCCGGATTACAAAGCACCTTGGAACGCTGGAGCGCTTGAGCGCGGAGTCGGCGCCGGCTTCGTCATAAGCGGCAATCGCATTATGACGAACGCGCACGTGGTTGCCAACAGCCGTTACCTCACCGTCGAGCGTGACGGCGATCCCAATAAGTATCCGGCGAAAGTCCAATTCATAGCGAATGATTGCGATCTTGCATTGATCACCGTGTCGGCTCCCGACTTTTTCAAAAACATGTTGTCATTGCAACTTGGCGGGATTCCTGCGCTGGAATCGACCGTCTCGGCGTACGGTTATCCAATTGGAGGCGAGCGGATGTCGGTCACGACAGGGATCGTGTCGCGGATTGATTTCCAACTCTACACGCACTCGTCGGTCGATCAGCATCTGGCGATCCAGATCAGCGCGCAGATCAACCCGGGAAACAGCGGCGGGCCGGTAATGCAAGACGGCAAAGTGGTCGGCGTAGCCTTCCAAGGTTACAGCGGTGATGTGGCCCAAGGCGTGGCTTACATGATTCCCACACCGGTGATAAAGCGGTTTCTGCAGGACATCAGCAACGGGCATTATGACGAATATCCCGACCTGGCAATCACCTACGCAAAATTACAAAATCCAGCCCAACGAAGATTTCTCGGATTAAAAGATGACGATCGCGGCGTCCTGGTGAGTTCAGTCGTCGCTGCCGGGCCATCGGATGGCAATCTTTACCCAGGTGACGTTCTTCTCGCCATCGACGGCCATCCCATCGCCAGCGACGCGAATGTCGAACTGGAAGGTGAGCGCGCCCAGTTTGAAGAAGTTGTCGAGCGAAAGTTTAAGGGCGATTCGGTCAAGATGGACGTTTTAAGGAACAAGCGTCCGGTGACGGTGGAGATCAAATTGTACAAGCCCTGGCCGTACTCGGTCCAGGGTCACAGCTACGACGTGCGGCCGCGTTACGTTCTTTACGGCGGTCTGCTCTTTCAACCGTTAAACCTGGACATGCTGGAGGCGTATCGGACGGCCGACCTGCGAGTCCGCCATTTCTTCGAATACTTCGTTCTCGACCAGCTTTACCTTCAGCACCCCGATGTCATTGTGCTGGCCAACATCCTGCCAGATCCGATAAATACCTACCTGGCGCCGTACCGCGGCGGCATTGTTGATGAAGTAAATGGCAAAAAAATTCGGACGCTTGACGAATTGGCGAACGCTCTCGCCCAATCGCCGGAGCAGTTGATCATTCGAATGATTGGAGACGGGCCTCCGCTAGTCCTTAATCGAAGTCAGATAGAAGCTGCACGCGAACGAATCAAGACGCGCTACAACGTGCTGAAGGAGCAAGATCTTGAGGAGCAACCGGCGTCAAAGGGACCGGAACAGGGTAACAAAATCTAAAGATGATCAGGCATTCTCTTATCGCTTTTGGGCTAATCCTTCTCACAGTCAGTGGGGCGCTGGGCAAAAAAGAATCCGCCGTACCTTCCGCACTGAACAAGCAGAAACAGCTGGCGCTCGTCCGCGTAAACGTGACCGGACAGTCCTACGATTACTTCCGACCGTGGCAGAAGAAAGCGCCGTTTTCAAAGCGCGCGCTTGGCGCAGTTTTGTCTAAGGGCCGTGTCCTTGTGACTGCGGACCTCGTTACAAACCAAAATTATGTCGAGCTCGAGCGCGCCGAGTCTGGCGAAAAAACCGCAGCCACCGTCGAGGTGATTGATTACGAAGCCAATCTTGCGCTTCTCCAACCAGCGGAAAAATCGTTTCTCGACGGAATCACTCCGCTTGAAATCGCGCCTGACACGGTAGTGGGCGACCGGCTGGCTGCATGGCAATTGGAGCCGACCGGGGCGTTAATCGCGACGGAGGGCTTGGTGACAACGGTTCAAATGATGCCCTATCCGATCGATGTTGGGGAATTTCTTACATACCGCATCAGCATCCCAATGCAATATCGGGAGAACAGCTACACGGTGCCGCTTGTTAAGAAAAACAAGCTTGCCGGTTTGCTCCTACGCTACGATTCGCGCTCACAGCTACTGGATGCAATCCCTGCGCCTGTCATCACGCACTTTTTAAAGGATGCTGAAAGGCAGAATTATCGCGGGTTTCCTTCCGCCGGCTTCTCATTTTTTCCGATGCGCGATCCCGCGCTGCGTGAGTTCGCCGGAGAAAAAGGCAAGAATGCCGGTGGAGTTTATGTGACGAACGTTGAGCCTGGTATGCCAGCAATGAAAGCAGGACTCCAGGTCGGCGACATCGTGACTGCGGTGGCGAACAATGAAATCGATCAAAATGGAAACTATGTGGACCCGCTCTATGGCAAGATCGAGTTCACCAATTTGCTGACCGCCCACGCGTACTCCGGCGATGTTGTTCCTTTTCGCGTTCAGCGGAACGGCAAGCCAATGCAGCTAAATGTCACGCTCGAACACCGGGACGCGAAGGATTATGTCAGCCCGCCGTACAATCTCGATCAACCGCCGCGATATTATGTTCTCGGTGGCCTGATTTTTCAGGAGCTTTCCCGTCAATATCTCAAAGAATGGGGTCCGAACTGGCAAAGAGAAGCTCCGCAACGTTTGGTTTACCTCGACCATTTCCAATCCGAGCTCCTTCCTGACAAAAATCGGCGCGTTGTTATTCTCAGCCAAGTCCTTCCTGCTAACAGCACAGTTGGCTACGATGAGCTGGCCTATTTGACCGTAACGAAAGTGAACGGCAAAGAAATCAAATCGTTAGACGACCTGGCCGAGGCGATTAAACACCCAATCGAGGGGTTCATTAAAGTCGAAACCGAAGAAGACCCAAAACAAATCGAGCTCGACGCGGCACAAGTCGCCGCCGAGGCACAAGATCTCCAGGAGAATTACGGTATTTCCGCACTGCATCGGCTTAATTGAAGGGCCAGGGCGAGCGCTCAGCTCACGTCGATCACAGCGCCTTAACCTCAGCGATCGACGCTATCGACAGTGACGTCGGACATACGTGGCTTGGCCAAAAACCGTTCCACTTCCTCATTGTAAGTCTGGAACGGGTCACCCATCACCAGAAAATCGCGGTTATCGCAGGCAATGGAATCCCAGTTGATGACATAAGGCGAGTTACAATCCTGAAAAAAAGCCACTGCTCGAGCACGACCTGACGCGCGTGTATTTGCTGGCGGAACATGCGTCGCACTGGAACGCCGGACATTGTTGTTCCATTCCGCAATTCGCTTGCCAGGCGTAACAGCAAAGAACAAACCGCGAAGTGGATCGATATTGTGATACTCGAGGTCGACACTTTGCAGCCACGGATCGTCCCAACTCAACCCTTCCGACTCGACGAATGCTTCCAGCAACCATTTCTTTGTGATCCAGTCGACTCCGCCAATGAGCGCCTGATGGTTGCTTGCAATTGCTTCGAGAACGAATCCCCAGTTTTCCAGGAGCCAGCTGGTTTCTGCGCTGCTATTGCGCAGGTACTTTTGCGCCAGGTGATGAAATTCCCACTGCACGTCGAGTGCACCGATAGTCTTGCCGTTCTCGAGATGAACAATCCATTGCTGAGTCGGGTCCCGAGATATGTCGCGAGTACTTTGCACGGCATCGGCCAGGACCAGATTTCGCGGCAAGCGGCCGTCCTCGAGCAACGACAAGACGCAAGCCGTTGTCCCGACTTTTAGCGCCGTGGCGTAGGGGCTCATGTTTGAATCACCGATCAGCAAGTGAAGCCGCCGATATTTTCGGTAATCGGCCAGTGGCTCGTCGCGTGCGTTAATGATGGCGCGATTGAATTGCACCCACTGATAAATGTCGTTCACGATATGATCGGCGCGCTGGCTAAGCTGGAAATTGACCTGCGTCTCCGGTTGCGGCGGCTCGAAATCAAACGCGAGCGGATTCGACTGACCGACGCGGCCGGCACCGGTAAAGATTTGCCGGGTCGCCAGAAAGGTAAGCAGCGTTCCAAGAATTGGCGGCGTGAATTGCGCCTCCCTTTTCATCAGATAATTCTCGTGACAACCAAACGTGGCGCCAGTGTGGTGATCGACATTGTTTTTGATAAACGAGACGCGATCCTGGGCGCCCAGAGCAATCAGTGAAGATTGCAGCAAATCGTCTCCGGCTAATTCATAAGCCACCAGATCGTGCAGGTGCAGACATTCCGGTGACGCGTATTCGATGTGTCCCATGTCGAGATACAGACGCCCGCCGTTGCGAAGAAAACCCCCGTTGCCGGGTGGCTCTTCGTAGTCGCGGTAATGCAGATCGATCGTGCCGGCCTCGGCGTTTCGGAAAAGATGGTTTTTTACCTTGGCGGGCCAGAGCTCGGAATTAACATGCGGCTCTTCTCCACTCAAAAGGCAGCCGTATTCGGTTTCGATCCCAACGATCCGATCCATTATCTAGCGAGCATCAGCCAAGGGTTGGGGCTCCACAAGTGCTAATACGGCTCATCCTGAGTGGAGCGAAGGACCTCACAACGAGAATGTGATCACACTAAGTACCATGTATGAATTTCGGAGCTTGTGTGAGGTCCCTTGCTTCACTCTGGATGACAAACGGCGGAACCACATCGAACGCCTCCTTGAACCACGCCCGAAAAAGGCCAAACTTTTTTAATGGCAACGGTTGCCCTCCGCAGTCCTTCTGAAAAAGTAGGAGGTCTTTTTTATTTCGGCCGGATGCTGGACAAAATCCGTTTGCACGCCAAATGCGAATTACCCCCGGACTATCACGCGAACCTTGGAAAAGGATTCGATGAAAAATGTGCGAACTTTCTCCGAATTAATTACGACCAATTAGTCGAGCGCGTGAATCGCAGCGGAACGGACGAGGAAATCCTGCAATGGTGTTTGGAAAGTGGGCGCAGGCCGGATGAAACGGATATTTACGTTTGGAACGAATTCATGCGCAAGCGCGGCTGGAACGACGAAGTTTCCCAAATATTGGAGCGCCGCAAAAAGGAAGCAGGCATGTCCGACAGATCGGACATTCAGACAGCGTTCCAATTCATCGATGCCGACGAAGGGCGCTTGCCAAAAAGTAACTTCTGATTATCTGTGGCCGCGGCGCTGCGCCGCGTGTACGCGCCTCACAGAGGCACGGCTACAAACTACTCGGCCAGCGTATCGATTCGTTCGGCAAGACCAAAATCAAGCTCCGTCAATCCGCCTTTACTGTGGGTCGAGAGAACCAAATGTACTTTATTGTAACGAATGTCGATGTCGGGATGGTGTTCCTCTTCCTCTGCCACTTCGGCCACTGCGTTTACGAAATCAATTGCATCGGCAAAATCATCGAACTCAAACGTGCGTTCGATGTGCTTCTTCTCCAGTTCCCATTCCGGGATTTTTTTCATTCGCTCCTTGAGCTCGCCTTGTTTGATGAGGTCTGCCATAACGGGACAACGAGTAACACCCGAAAATCGTTTTGCAATGCCAAAACGAGCGGCATTTTTTTGGCGTGCAGGCAGGCTTATTTTTAGGCCAGCCGACGGCCGGCCGCCCGGGGGCAAAATTCTTAAAGATTGAGGATTTTGCGAAGATTCTTTTCGGAATCGAAAACGTCCACGGCGCACGCTCGCGCCTGTTTCGATAGCTGCGGCCAATCACGCAACACTTCCTTCACAGCCGTTTCCGCTTCATCGATGTTCCGGATGAAACGAAATCCGCTTTCACTTGGAAGATATCTTGCTGCCCCGGTGTCTTCCGTGATCACCGGCCGCCCCAATGCAAGAAACGCCGCAGCACGATCGCTTACCCAGCCGGTTTGCCAGGCTACATCAACGCCCTTGATGGCCGTAAACTCCGCGAGCCCGCCCGCCATGTATCGACGATACGCACTCGGAGTACGCGCAACCCAGTGAGGATCGACAACACGCCAGCCAAGCTGTTTCAAACGCGCCCTCTCCGGATCGTCCGGGCTGATATTCATCGCCAGTTCGAACTCCGCCTCTGGCACGCGCGCTGGTAAGCCGAGATAAGGTTCGAACGTGATTCTCTTGGACAAGTCGGGGAATTCTCCCGCCACTTCTACGGCACCGCTCCAGTACCATTGCCCAATAGTGGTGAATTTAGACAGCCTCGGGCGAGGTTGGTTTTGCAGGAGTTTCGTGTCAGCCAGTGGGTAAAATGTTTTCCAGTGCAGAGATGATTTCGGCAACTGGCAATCACTTCCTTTTACGTTGAGACCGATCGTCCAAAATTCGTCGTGAGACGACTGGCCCAGCTCCATTTTGGTCATCCAATAAAAAATTTCACTCGGATCCAGATCGCAAAGGATCCGTCGCTCAAATTGCGAAAGAAATGGCGGGTGAATCGAGTAACTGAGATTGAGCAGCGTGTTTGAGCCAGCGAGTCGATCAAGCAGCGTTGGTTTCGACATTCCGATACAGCGCATCGCGTCGAGCTCATGCGTGCTCGCTGCCGGTTTCTGATAGAGCAAACAATACTGGCCGGCCAATCCATGAGTACGCAGTTGCCGCTGGAAGCTGTCGATCCTGGCCTGATCGGCCTCCGGGTCATCTGTCGCTGGTAACAACTCCAGCCAGATAGCATCGAGCTTCAACCGCTGCAGACTGAGCATCCATTGCAGTGGCACGGAAAAATTTCCGCCGCCTTCGCGATATTTTGCGGCAAAGCCGCAGCCCAGGAAAACCGTCACGCGAGCAGAATCCTCGTTCTGCTCGCGTGCTCAAGCATGAAGGCTGATAATCCTAGAAGATTCGGCCGTGCTGCACACGCGCTCTGGGAGTGAACACCTGGGGCTGCCTCGCCTGACCGGTGCAAAGGTTCGCATTTGGTATCGGAATCACCGAGCCGAGGAATTGCGGTTGGCTCCGCACGTTGAGTTCCTGCTCCAAATCGTAACCGAAACCAATTAATTGTGGTTCATGCAGGAAGGTGCTGTACATCAGCATGCCGGCGGGCCTGCCGTTGTCGCGAATGCCTACAGGAAGCGATAAGTTCGGATAACCCGACACAGCAGGGCCGGTCGAGTTCGTCAGGTGTGGCGCGACAATCGCGTCGAGATTGTCGGCAGCGAGTGCATCATCAATTCCCGAGCGCGCGGTAGTTCGCGCATGTGTTCGTGCAGCGATGTAATTCGGATCGTCGGGATAACCGGGGAACTGTTCCGATAATTCGAAGACCTCCTGGCCGTAGTAAACCAGTTCCTGCTCACAATGCGCGTTATTGAATGCAATCAGATCCGCGAGAGTTCGCAGGTTTGTGTGTGTGAGAGTCGCGAGATACTCCGCGATTTGCGCCCTGAATTCATACAGCAACGCGGTAAACTCGTCATCGGTATAAGCGAACACGTCACCAGTATCGGTATCCACGATAGTGGCACCGAGGCTTTCCATCACGGCCAACGCATTCTCAGCAAACGCAACCGTCTCTTCATCACCGGGAATCCCGCTGCCGTAGTAGCTGTAATCGAAAAAGCGAACGTCACGCCCGATCCGCGCGCCCTCGAGCGAGCCGCGCTGCAGAAACTGCGTGTAGTCGTCGGGCAACGGATGCCCAATCACTTCGCCAAACGGTGACTGCAACGCGCCGAGCAGGATCGCGATATCAGTAACGCTGCGGCCCATCGGACCGGCCGTGTCCTGCTCATGGGCAATTGGAATAATCCCGTCTTGCGAGACGAGTCCAAGAGTCGGTTTCAAGCCAACGACGTTCTCAACGGCGGATGGCCCCGTGATCGACCCGTCCGTCTCAGTGCCGACTGCGACTGAGCACAAGTTCGCGGC
>Ga0193735_1000019_pt1 | contig 60424 bp, 63 predicted proteins | sample U1m2metaG_FD_145080 | JGI IMG/M metagenome (GOLD analysis project Ga0193735, IMG submission 145080) | Soil microbial communities from a riparian zone of the East river system, Colorado, United States - U1m2 | ecosystem: Environmental > Terrestrial > Soil > Riparian zone | place: USA: East River... | reverse complement strand
ACAATATAACTATGATAACAATTATTGTAACAACTGCCGCAGCAATTTTTATTTTATTAGTGCCCGGAAAACGTGGTGCTTTGTAGTATGACATCCTTAATTACTTTAGAAGTTGTAGAGTATTGTATATATATTTAGGCTTGGTTCTGTACTTTTATTACTATTCTTATCAAAGTTATCTCCGAACAAATATGATAACTATTATTCGATGAGAAAAACGATATTAACGTTCTGGGATATTTGTTGTTCTCCTGTCAATATTGGAGTTGATGGTGCGGATGCTTCATTTTTGAGTGATGCGACACCATACGGTGTTGGTCCTGTAAAGATAGGTGTTACTTGATCAATACTTACTGTCCTTATTCCTACTATTTTGAGTCCCAATGCTGAAGCAGCAATATCTGCCTTTTCTTTTGCATTTTCAATAGCTTCGTTTAACAATTCCTTCCTAATATCATCAAGTTTCTTATCTGACAGACTAAAATAGATGCTATTTACATTGTTGGCACCGGATGAAACTGCAATGTCAATCCATTCTGATGTGTTATTTACATTCTTGCTGTCTATCTGTATAGAATTGCTTACAGTAAATCCAATTAATTTGCCCTGGTTCTTATCTATAGAGTAGTCACGGTTTGGAGTTATGGTGAATGACGACGTACTTGTTTCGTTATCTTTAACACCTGCTATTTTAAGAGCACTGATGATCTTGTTCATTAATTCAGAATTTGCGGCTAGCGCAGCTTTTGCCTTTGTATTGGTTGTTTCCACACCTAGTGACACAGTAACTTTATCAGGTTTTATCTGTGTAGTAGCAGAGCCTGTCACGAACAATGTTTTGTTATTATCAGGCGAAGATAATTGAGCGTATGCATTGTACTGATTGGTGGCAGATAAGTAGACCAGCAAACCTGATATAAATAGGCCAACAAATGCTGCTATTGATAAACTTATTGAAGTATTGTGCATAGTCATACTTGATTTAAAAATTACCATTTAACTACTAAGAGAAACTACATGATAAGTATATCTTGAAGTATCTTAGTAAACCTTAGGAATGTCATGAATATTCAAAATTGTTACCATAATTATGCCATGATACCGCTTTAATCCGGGATACAGTGGATAGAAATAGTATTATTCCAATTCATATCTACACCTATCCATATACCAACCAGCATTATTTTAATAATTTAGAATAGGTTAGCTACCTGGTGAGAGAGTCGGCATAACTTTAATGAAGGGATTGCCTTGTAAATTATTTATGAAATGGTTTGGACACCATGAAACTGATAATAAGCCTAAACTTTTGACCTGTAAATATTGTAACACGAAATTCGAGGACAAGGAAAAGTTAAAGAGACATATAAGAAATGCACACAATGAAGAAGGTAGTGCAATATTCGAAAATTTTACTGACAATCTGAAATTATCTCATCAATCAAAATTTGTCTGCGAAATCGATCACTTGAAATTCATGACATATGAGGAATTAATTCTTCACATGAGACAAATTCACCATCATCATATTATAAAATGTCGAGAATGTGGCAAGGAGTTTATGCATGAGAAGGACAGACTCCATCATGTTAGGGAAGAGCATGAGAAGAAGGCTGATTATAGAAAGCACAAGGGTTCTTAGATGGGGACTCTTTCCTAATGATAAATAATGTCGACTCTCGGTAAAAATTAATTGTTACCTGAGATCGAAGAATAATGATCCTAAAATTAAATTTTGATATATTGTTAATAGATGAGTATAAATTTGAATACTTGCTATGCTAGTTTCAATATTATCAGATGCAACTATATTAAATCTAATTTATTTTGTGAGTTATCCCTCTTCCATAAAAAAAGTTTACAATATTATTGGCTGCAACTTCAGCCATCTTCGATCGGGTCATAAATGTAGCACTTCCAATATGTGGCAACAATACAGTTTGTGGCAATTGAGTTAATGGATTAGATCCGGAAATCGGTTCTCTTTCATAGACATCTAAACCAGCACCTGCGATGACGTTATTTCTTATGGCTCTAATCAAATCTTGTTCATTTATGACTTTACCTCTTGAGGTATTAATAATAAATGCAGTTTTTTTCATTAATTTAATTTTTGATTCATCTATCATATGAAAACTGTCTTTGTTTAGTAATACATGAATTGAAACAAAATCACTACGTCGTAACAATTCTTCTAGGCGGACAAAAGTAATATCAAGTTCTGATTCCATTCTACGTTTACGCGTTTTACTATAGTAAATTACTTGCATATCAAATCCTCTTGCACGTTTTGCTACCAGTGTTCCAATTTCTCCCAGACCAATTATTCCTAAGGTACTTCCATGTACATCGTATCCAAGAAAGAGATCAGGTGTCCATCCGAATTTCCAGTTTCCATTTCTTACATGCCTATCTGCATTGACAATATTCCTAGCTGCTGTCAGAATTAAAGAAAACGTGAGATCGGCTGTAGCATTGGCTAGAACATTTGGAGTATTTGTAACTATTATTTTCCTTTTTGCTGCTTCATAAATATCTACATGATCATGGCCAACACTATAGCAGCTTATTACTTTAAGATTTGGCCCTGCTGCATCCATGACATTTGAGTCAATTTTGTCCCCTAACATGCACAATAATGCGTCCACATCTCTAACATTTTCTAATAAAGTTTCTCTCTTAAGTACGTCGACGCCAGGATTCATATTGATTTGAAAATGTTTTTTTAATATGGATGGTCCTGGTTCTGGTATCTTTCTCGTTACATATACCTTATATTTGCTAGTAATATCCATAAAATAATTGGTTTCACTGTTTTCCGTTATTAATATGATATGGAATTGGATTTTTATTTTATATTTTTGTTATTCACTACTACTATTCTTGATCAACTTTGAGCATAAAATTTTTAAAAAAATAATTCCTATGTAGTATGGCATATTATAAAATGCAGCAAGTGCCGCTACTTGTGAGCCAAAGAATTGTTGTGCAAAAACAGTTACTAAAATATTATTTACATAACTTAAGGCAATAAGCCCCGAAATTTTGTCTTTCTTAGACGAATCTTTGTTCATGAAGTAGAAAATGAGATAACCTGTAATTGCAAATGTTGCAAATAATACAAAGGCAAGAATAGTTGTGATAATAACAAAAGGTAATTCCAAATAGAAATAACTTGAAAATTTTGAAAATATTGCGAAGTTAATTAAATCCATTAAAAATATAGATAAAGGTAATGAACTCTTGGTTATACTCGATGCTAATCGGGGTAAATATTTTTTTATGATTCCACTCCCCACTAAAGGGACAACTAGAGATATTACTAGTAGCAGAATCATATCAAAGACTGGAATGGAAAATTCAGTATTATAAAGAACATAAACTAATGTTGGCAATACAAAGGGAACTGCAAGTGACGTGATTATTACCATTCCTACTATAATAGAAAGCCTTCCTCCCACATAATTGGTAACAAATGGAGCCCCAAGTCCTGTAGAAATTCCAGATAATAATAGTACTGACAATGCATATTTAGGATTAATTAGGTTAGTTACAAAATACATTGTTACTGGTATGATGATCACTTTCAGGATGGATAATATTAAGAGAAATTTAGGATTCCTAAAAATTGAAATGAGATCTTGGAAATCAAGTTGGATCAAATTCAGAAATAACAAAAGGCCAAGAATTATCAAAATGTACGGCGAAAAAAGCTCCCCCGTAGAAGGAAATAAAATACCAAGTATAGTTGAAATAAGAATTGAAATTGCAAGTACTAACAGGATTTTTGTATCATAAGAAGTCAACTATACTGATCAACTATTACATTACCATAAATATTTTACAATATATCTTCTGATAAATCAGATTGAAAACTTGGAATATCTTATTATTACTTTTTTTGATATAAACACCTTTCCATAATCATCCCAATAATCTTAGCATTTCAATAATAGACGTACAAAATCACAGATAACAGAAAAGAAATGTCCTATTTGAATAGTGGAAGAATGAAATAATAAACATCATACTTTATTAATAATTGCCGTGAAAAAACAGACAATTGTAGTAGCAAATATCTTGTTACTTATTGTAGTAACTTCGTAGGAATGGGACAAACTCAAGTAACTGAACCTAAAATTAATACAACACTTGTATCCATTAACGGCTCAGATATTAAGTATGCTCTAACTTCTGTGCATAATAATACAACTCCCCACTATCTGAAACTCTCGGAAAATCAGATAAACGAGGCATTAAAGGATCTACCTGGTTGGACCATACTTGACGGCAAGCTGCATAAGACATTTACATTTGTAGATTTTTCTACTTTATTTGAATTTATGTATCAAGTAGCTGACTCTTCCCAAAAATTAAATCAACATCCAAATATGACATCAACATGGAATACGTTAACTTTAGATTACGATACATGGAGTTTAGGACATGTAATTTCCAATCTTGACGTGAAGGCAGCTGGGGCCGTCGAAAATTTATATCAAGAAGATAATTACACAGATGGTGATAATTAATTGGTAAAGCTCTTATTGGAGAACTTCATTGCATATTGGAAATTTTCTCATGTTTCCTCTAATAAGATACTTGTTAATTTCAATTTTATAATTTGATAATATGCACTTTTTTTGTAGTTACTTATATTTTAGAAATAAATAAAGTAATAAGTTAATTGGGAGTAATAAATCAATAACAGTTACTATGATTAGTACCAGCTATAGAAATGATTCGCTAGATTTTCAAAACGACAAGAAAAGTTACTTAGAATAATTTTAAAATAATCTATATGATAAATCATCGAATATTTAGGAATAAATTTCTTCCATATAGTCTACCAAGATCTACATGATAATTATCCTTAACACTAATAAGAATAACAGAACTCGATGATTTTGGGAGAGTAAATTGGAAAGTTTTGTAGAAAATGGTAAAATCTCACGTCGTGATTTTTTAAAGCTGATTTGTGGCGTTGGAATGACAATTACATTATCTCGTTTGATCCCACCTGGAAGAGTGTTTGGATCTAATGTGACAAATCAAAAGACAAAAGGTATAACCATCGCAGGAAACATGATTGGACCAGATGGAGTCACATTTCTATATCCCACTAAGCCAGGAGGGTTTGTTTGGTATATGAATACAAATAATCCCTACGATTCGCATTTTGAAAGAGGTGGAGGTTCTAAGTTTCGTAATTTAGTAAAGAACAAAGATGGATCATGGACGACTGGTAACAAGGAGAAAGTTAAGTTCAACTTGAATGTAGATCCACATTATAAAGACGCAATTGACGGTTGCAATATGAGCTTTAAAAAGTCCATGGTTCGAGGGTATACCTACGATAAAAGTGATCTTGATAACGTTGAGTTAACGGGTTTCTTTAATGTCCATAAACCTACACGTCATGATGGAATTTATCTTAGAGGTCCATGTAATCATCATAATGAAAGTGATCGTCTTTGCTGCGAAGAATTCAGCTACGACTGCGAGACTAATTGCAGTTCTATTGTGGCAAGTTCAGAAGTAAAATTTACAAAACAGAGCCCAAATAAGTATTATGATGATCCTGCAGGGATTAAAATGATAACACCTAATGTTACTCTAGCAGGTCACGGCTGGTTTGGTATCAAGTATATGCACATAATTTTATCCAATGACGTTAAGAGCCCTAAAGTCAAATTAGAACAATGGATGAATTTTGACGGTGACGGGAAAAATTGGATCAAAGTAAATGAAGTTACAGATACTCGGGCAAATAAATGGGGCCCAAAGGCTATATGTGACGGTCAAGATTACGAAGTTGGAGCCTGGGCAGGGCCCAGAATGGTCTACAAGTGGTATGATGGGGATATTGATTTCAAATGGTTCTCATGCAGACAGATAAATCCCATTCTAATTCATCAATAGCGCCAGACAAGTACAACTGATCATTTTGTAACTACAAAACAGAATAAACGAAAAATTGATTCAGAATTGAAAGGCCTGCAAATGGAACTTTCTAACCGTCAAGTTTCAAATTTCAAGCTAATTTTGTTATTAAATATTTGAAATAGTTTCATATAGTCTATTAGGATCTACAAGATTACCTTCGCCAATTCTAATAAGAGTAATCTTGTGTCTTCTAAGCTATGTTTAATAAGGAATCTTGCAGAGGATGCGGATTTTGTTTGATACCGTTTGCTACCTGTAATATTTGTCAAGAATATGTTTCATGGATTTGTTGTAAATGCGATAGAATAGAGGATTGTATTCATTCTCATAATTATTGCAGAATTTCATTGAAGAGAAAAATGGACCCAGGTTTGCTCAAACTACTCGTATTTGAGGCGTTAATTAAAAAATGAACATATCAGAACTCGAACATATAAGGGCAATGAAGGTAGAGGCTAGTGAGACTAACGAGAAAGAAACTGTGTATTGTATTGAATATTCAAATCAACCATTTTACAAAAATTTAAGGGATTCGATTATAGCACAAATTGGATCATGTAAACGATTGCTCATAAAAACAAACGGCACTAATGAAAGAAACGCTATTGAAAGGGAAATGTTAATTTTGAAACTAATTGTAGATCTGTTAGAATATTGATGAAAAATGCCAGAGGAAATAACGTAACATCGGATTAAACTTGACGATTAACTATAGCTTGATCGATAAAGGATCTGAATCAAGTGAGATTAAGGAGTTGGTTCAGGATTTAAAAAATAAACAATACGTATTTAGCATCATTCCTGAAAAAATAATATATATGAATAATGGAATAAAATATTATTATGTTGAAGCTGAATGTAACGAAAGTAATGTTATCATAAACGCTTATGGCAGACAAGCTGAAGAATTGTTCAAAGAAGTTCATATACATTCATTTTTGAAAAATAATATATCACATTAATTGCAATCTAGTTTGTTTATTATCAGTAGTTCTAGGCAATATCGCAGTACTCTGCAAACAGATCCACAAAGTATACAAGGTAAGATATCATTAAATTTCTGAGTCCCATGAAGAAGGATACAAAGACATTATTGATACTTCGGCACGCCAAGTCAAGCTGGGAATTTGCGGACTTGTCAGATCATGATAGACCTCTAAGTAGCCGCGGTAAACGGGATGCACCCCGAATCGGTAGAAAGTTGTTGAAAGAAGGCCTTATCCCACAATTAATAATCAGCTCTCCAGCGGTAAGAGCCTACTCCACAGCAGAGAAGGTCGCCAAAGCTTGTGGTTATGATGGAGAGATTTCAGTTGAGTCTTCATTGTATGGATCAGGATATAAAGAATATCTGAATGTATTGCAAACTCAAAATGATCAATATGACATAATAATGCTGGTTGGACATAACCCACACTCAGAACAATTATTGGAGACATTAACAGGAAAGATGATTACAATGCCAACATGTACCGTTGCATATGTAAGGCTACCCATCAGAACGTGGAAGGAAGTAAAAGCTCAAACTAAGGGTGAACTGGTCAATATATGGCGTCCGAAGGAATTAAATCTTCATGAATAATATCTATATAGAATTCAGTAAGTAAAAAGTTCATTACTGTTCCCATATGTTGACACATTGATAGCTTTTAGCATCAAGCGAAATAAACCAATTATTCGCCAGATTTCTAAGTAAAAAAAGCAGGAATTGCATCTACTGAAAATAACCTAAACTTCCTATTCCTGCTAATTCGTTTTTTTAGTCTGTATCAAATCGAGTACACCTGTTAGGTCCTTTCCAATTCTAGCCATTTCCCTTTGTATCTGTGATATTTCGGATTCCATCCGTTTGATTGACTTTGAAATCTTTTTTACTTTCTTAAATCCAATCTTGGGTTTCGTCTTACCATATGATTGTGTATCCTGTTTGCCAGCGTTGGATTTGTTCGATTCGGTTGAATTATTCTTTGATTTTTGACTTGCCATTAGCGATTATAAGATATCAAACTATTTAATCTTTGATCTGGCAATTTCTGTGGGAATTATTAATGTGTGGCACTTATTTTTTTTCCGTCAAACATGTAGAATTGGTTATTTTCATATAAAAATTGAAATTCTTGTCAGACATTATAAAATAGAACGGTACCAAATGCAACAAGATATGTATTAAATGTCACTGTTGAAGAAGATATTAACATCCAAGTGATTGAATAAAAAATGATTCCCGGAAGCACTACTGTATATGACTACGTGCTATCCTAATTGCAGACCAAAATCTTTATTTGCTCAAAACAAGAATAGTAAAGAAAAGTGGAAACTTCATAAACATCATGTCTATGTAGGTAATTTGAAACTTCTCATCTTAATCAAAAATGAATTTGGAGATATACCCAGTCGTCTCTTACAATAGTTCATGAATTGTTCAAATTTTAATCTCCTTTCATCATTCTCCATATTTATTATCTCTTGAATTTCTTTGGATGATTGCGGTAAGGACCTTAGGTAACCAATTGTAAAATCAGAATCATGAACGGAACCAAGAATATCTTGAAGCTTTTGAAGGGATTTTCTTATTTGTACTGCAAGCTTATTTTCGTCTGGTAGTAATTCTAACATATATCTCAACTTCTTGCAAGCGATCCTTAGATCATGCAACTCCTCTAATGCTAAAGGTTTGGCAAGCACAACTGGAAAAGTCGATTCGATACCAGATATCAGTCTTGATAATATTTTATTGTATCTTTTTTGGAGTTCCTTTTCTGTTACGCCGATTTCATCCAAAATAGTGGCTATGTCTATACTTTTTAGGTTAAGTGCAACGGTCTTTGCCGTCTCTAACTTTGCATTTCTTGTTTCTTTCAATGTTTCAATGATGCTATCCCTATGAGCGTTTGAAGGATATTTCTGCAACTTTTCATAAATAATATCAAAATCTCTAATTTCGCTGTTAATCTTGAACAGTTCCTTGCATTGTAGAACGTATTTAGACAGAGACGATCCATTTCTATATTTCTTTGGCAATGTTGAAAAGGTAGCATCAAGCCGTCTAATAGCAGTTCTAACGTCATGAATTTGCTTTGCATTGGGCTTCTTTAGATATTTGTTGATACGATTATTTACCCTTTGAAGATTCTCGCTTAATTTTGTTAAGAATGGTAAGAGGTTTAACAAATTCCTTTAGAATTGGTTTTTTTCATTTATTAGTTTTTTTAAATATTCCAACACAGACTTTATCTTAGCCTCAGGTTGCAATATTGCAAACCAAGTTGTTTCTTTATCAGGCTCCTTGACCCTTTGATGTGAGCCGTCTTTTACACTGGATGATATCTCATTGTATCCCTATGGATCTCTATCCTTCAATAAATCACTTATCTTTCTAATACCATTTGCCGTTAGTTCATTTTTTTCATCGTAATCACTCTTTGGTTCTAATAATTTATTGGTAAAAAGATTTGTGATTGCCATTCCGGTTTCCAATTTGCTATGGTGCCAAGGCATAAACTTGGGGATTTTAAGGACTTCACTCACAATTTTGTCAAGTTTTTTTTCATTTCCACTTTTTTTTGATTCAATCTCTAATTCAGAAAACCGGATTTCATTGTTACTATTTAATATTATGGTAGTGGTATCAACATCAAACTCGAATTCTACCTGTCCCGAGGCCTTGTTAACTGCATTTACAATTTCTCTGATCGTTTTACGATTTTGTATAATTATTAATCCAAGATTATTAAATGTTATTTTTGGGTCGTTATCATAGGATCCTTCGAGATTTTGAAATCTTATATCCATTCTAACTAAATTATTGGCTATATCATTAAATGCGACTTGAGACCAGAATTTCTCTATCTCAACCCTGTCAGAATAATTTTCTCTTATTTCTTTCAAAACCTTAAGGGTTACTTTGTAAACTTTTTCTTGCAATATCCTTACTCGCAACTGAATTTTCTGAGTTTTTAACTTTTTATCCGGAGTATCATAGTACAAATCATGTATCTTTTCAGTTCCATTTTTTACCGGGTCATAGGAACTATTTCGAATTACATTTTGAATTTTTTCAAATATGACTTTTCTGTTGCTAGATAAAAATAGCATTGCAGCTTCAACTTCAGACATTTGGTACATTCAAGTATTTGCGTCATTGTTTTTATTTTTTGAATTTTGTCTTTTTTATTTATATCCGAGATCCGCATATACCTCCATTGCGTTATCCCCCATCATAATCACGGAAATTAAAGACAAGACTGGATACCAAAATCAATGATAGCCAATCTAAAACGGTTTGCCCATTAGATAGTAATTCTAAGTAGTCTACATAGATCTATGGTTTTTTTTATGCAAAGTGTTTTATCCATCACAGAAGATCAAAAATGATACCTCTAAATTCATTAAGTCGACTGGTGGATTTGGTTGTTTTTATTTTTCACAGCCAGATAAATCCCATCAGCGTTAGATCATATAAACTGTGTCTATTATTTCTCTTTTGCGTTCTTGTTGGCAGTATCATTAGCAAAATTGGTAACTGAATGTCTAAACATATACATGAGAACTTATTAATTGGTTGAGAAATTTAAGTTTATCAAATCAAAAAAATAGCTAACCATAACGCGAATTCGCCTAGACAATAACAGAGAATCAGCTAGATATCATAGTCATTTCCCTTTCGTAGTATTGCTTCCAAAGAATTTGGACAGTTGGTCTATTACAAATTTTGGTTGTTCTTCTGGAATATAATGTCCTGAATTTGGAACTGTGATCCCAGTTACATTTTGAGCTAATATCTTCATCCCATATATGACAGTAGGCATAGTGATGTTACCTCCTAATGTTGGAATATATCCTCCTCCTAGTGCCAGTACTGGCATTGTAAGCTTAGTCTTGGAATAATTCTGATTTTGAATTGCGTCCTGAGGAAAGGCCCGATAGTGCTCAAATCCCGCACGCATCCCACCTGGAGCAGAATAATGGCTAACATATTCATTGATATCTTCCTGCGTTATCGCAGCTGGATTAAACGGAAGATTGTGAAAGAACCATGATAGATACATCATCTCTTTACCCTGTACAAGGGCTTCTGGTACGTCTGGTGTTTGATGGAATATGACCCACCATAATGGCATTCTACCAGCAGGTACGAAACCAGGAATTGTTAATTCCATTACTGCTAACCTCTTTACTTCCGTAGGATGCGCAGCTGCATATGAATAGGCTACTTGTGTTCCGATATCATGACCTACTAGAAAAATTGTTTTTAATCCTAATTGAGTAACGAGTTGATGTATGTCTTCAGCTAAGGTTTTACCATCATAACCAGTTAGTGGTTTTGAAGAGTCTCCGAGGCCTCTGAGGTCGGGTACTATTACAGTATGATTTTTAGCTAAGTCTGGCATTACACGATGCCATGAATACCATGTTTCTGGCCATCCGTGCAATAGGACTACCGGCTCTCCTTTACCACCCATCACATAGTGCAACTGAATTCCATTTACGGCTGCCATATGATGCGAAAAAGTCACATTATCGATATCAAAAGAAACGCCTTCCACTAGCTGTTGTTGTTCGACAGAAGTAAGATTAGCCTGAGATTGCTGCTGTGCCAATGCGATCTGAGGAGAATCCAAACCAATACCAATTATAGAAACGCTAGTTACGACAACTAATAAAAGCGTGATTATTATACAAACTGATGAACGGATTGGGGGGTTCATCACACTGTTCATTAAAAATTATATTAAATAACATCACATTTAAGTATGTACCAAACTATGCATAGATGAATAGAGAACTATACATAAGACTAGCAAATCGAGGAAGAATTCGGACTTTGGGCCCGTTTTACATAATCTTATCTTAGCTCTATCTAATTACCAGTTGTAAGTACACATCTAAACCGAGCTTTACCACTCATCATATGATCATATGCTTCTGCTGCGCGCTCTAATGGAAACACTTCATTCATAGATCTTACACCAGAGAGAACACTAAATGAGAGTGTGTCTTGCGAGTCGATGGACGTACCAGCGGGCCAGCCTATCAATGATCGACGTCCTAAAATCATTAGATATGAGGGCACTTGAATTGGCTCTTCAGATGCTCCAATTATGACAAGCTTTCCATTCACTGCTAGACCTCCAAGGATTTCGGTCATCGCCTTTCCACTTGGAACAGTTGCAAGTATAACTTTAGCTCCTCCCAACTTGTTAAGTTCTTCAACTGCGTTCTCTGACCGGTTATCAATGTATTGCCTTGCACCCAGCTTCTTCATCAATTCCTCTTCCTTGTCTCTTGCTCGTCCGATGGCGACGGTATTAAAACCCATCTTCGCAGCAAACTGAATTCCTAGATGTCCAAGTCCTCCCATTCCAAAAATAGCGACTACGTCGCCTACACGTGCTCCACTATTCCGAAGAGCATTGTATGTAGTAATACCAGCACACATAAGAGGTGCCGTTTCTATATCCGAAAGCTGCTCTGGGATTAATGCTAGAGATTCGATAGGAGCAATCATATAGTCTGCATAACCACCATCGTATGAAATGCCTGGTATCTGCGCGTATTTACAAGTTACAAAATCTCCACGTCTGCAAGATTCACAATGGCCACAATGACCTCCATGCCAACCAACGGCTACTCTCTGTTTAGGTTTCCACTCAGTGACGTCGTTGCCTACTTTATCTATGACCCCTGCAATCTCATGGCCAGGAACCCTCGGATATTGGATGCCTGGGAATAATCCTTCTTTAGTGAACGAATCGCTATGGCATACTCCACATGCTTGTACTTTGATGCGAACTTTAGTAGCACTAGGTTCTGGAATATCTCTTTCCACAATTTCAAAAGGGCCATTAGGTTTAGAAACTTGAACTGAACGCATATGTAAGATAGTCGGTAATATGATTTAATATTATCTAATGTTACATGACTTAGTCTATCACTAAAAAATTGTAAGTGCCAACTGATGTAAATCAACAAAAAGTCAGAGAAGTTATCTTAGAATTCAAGGATTGGGTGTTCCTAAGCGCCATTATCTTTATATCATTTAATTGAGTAATTGGAACTATGCAAAGAGCAAATGTAGCTCTTGTAACTGGTAGTTCAATTGATAGTGGATTTGAAACATCTTTGCTGCTTGCAAAAAATGGATATTATACATATGCCACTATGCGAAACCTTGACAAATCAACTCGAATTAAAGAGACTGCCAAAAAAGCAACTAATTCAGATTCACCATATGCAGAATTTTCCAAAAAGGTATCTGAAGGGGTGAGTGCAGCATTTGATATGGCTAACGCATCCATACCACCGCAGGTGGCGGAAGTCATTTTAAGGGCAATTAAATCAGAAAAACCTGACACTAGGTACTTCCTAGGTAAAGACGCTGCTGCTATTAGGGAAAGAAGAAAAAATAGCACTGACTTTGAATTAGAAAGTTGGATCAAAGCAAGCATGTTAGAACAAAAAGGCTTTACAAGCAAGTCAAGTCCATGGTCGTCTATAGCTATCCTCCTATCGATTAGTAACAAGTTTTATTCTAAAATAATAAATGTTATCGTACGGAGAGAACTTTAACCAATTATTGGAGACGTTTTCAAGAGCGATTACTCATAAAGCGAAAGTTGTAAGTTGTCCCACTGGAAACGATCTTTATGAACAATAAGCTCCGAGGACTCCCTGTTACCAGATCTCATATCGAACAGATATTTCCAAAACTAACGCCGGCGCAAATGCGTCGTGTTATAGCACGTGGCCAAATCCGTACCACGAAGCGTGGCGAAGTGTTGTACGAACCAGGTGAAACGGCTGCACCTTTCTTTATCGTTGTCTCGGGCGAGCTCGAAATTGTGCGTCCAATGGGACCAGGAGCCTCTGAGATCCTTGTCACAGTCTATCGATCCGGGCAGTTCAGTGGTGAAGTCGGTACGCTCTCCGGACGGCGGACACTGTTCCGTTTGCGAGTTACCAAACCCGGTAAGGTGGTCGAAGTAGATCGGCAGCATATCCAGGCTTTATTACAAAGCGATGCCGAGCTTGGCCAGATCCTGATGCGAGCTTTCATTCTCCGGAGGGTTGAGTTAGTGGCGGCCGGTGTGGGAGATGTTGTCCTCATTGGATCAACACATTCAGCTGGCACACTTCGGCTTAAAGAGTTTCTGACACGTAACGGACATCCATATACCTTCATAGATCTCGAACGCGATCCGGACGTGCAGAACTTATTGGATAGTTTCCATATCGCTGCCGGTGAAATACCAGTGGTCATATGCCGAGGAACTATTATTCTTCGGAATCCCAGTAACGAGCAAATTGCAGATTGCCTCGGCTTCAACGTGGCTATTGACCAAGTTCAGCTGCGCGATCTTGTCATCATCGGCGCAGGTCCGTCGGGTCTGGCTGCGGCAGTATATGGCGCTTCTGAAGGACTTGACGTTCTGGTACTGGAAACAGGTTCGCCCGGCGGTCAAGCAGGCTCAAGCTCAAGAATTGAAAATTACTTGGGATTTCCTACAGGTATCTCGGGCCAGGAGCTTGCGGCTCGCGCTTACCATCAGGCGCAAAAATTCGGGGCCGCCATGCTCATCATCAAGGGCACGCGAATTGTCCGCGACCGCAAACCGTACGTCGTCGTAGTTGAAAAAGGTCCTCCTATTTCAGCACGTACTATCGTTATTGCAACTGGCGCGGAGTATCGAAAGCCAGAATTGAAAAACTTATCGCGTTTTGAAGGTGCTGGCGTCTATTATAATGCGACCTTTATGGAAGCACAGTTGTGTGGTGCAGAAGAAGTGATTGTGGTGGGTGGGGCAAATGCAGCAGGTCAGGCTGCCGTCTTTCTCGCGCAGTCAACTAAACGCGTGCACATGCTTGTAAGGTCTAACGGGTTGGAAAAGAACATGTCGCGGTACCTAATCCGGCGGATCGAAGACACCCGTGCAATAGTAGTTCATCGACATACTGAGATCGTGGACCTAAAAGGAGGAGATCATCTCGAATCTGTTCGGTGGCAAGACAACCAAACCGAGCAGTACGAGGAACACAGGATAAGACACGTATTTCTCATGACTGGTGCCGTTCCGAATACTCGTTGGCTGAATGACTGCGTTGTGTTGGACGCTAAGGGCTTCATTAAGACGGGTACCGATCTGTCGGCAGAAAATCTTAGCTCCGCAAGATGGCCTCTTGCACGTCCTCCTTACTTACTCGAAACCAGTTTGCCAGGCGTTTTCGCGGTGGGCGACGTCAGGAGCGGCAGCATTAAGCGCGTTGCTTCTGCGGTCGGCGAAGGATCGATTACAGTATCATTTGTTCACAAAGTACTCCAAGAATAAGAAACAGATCCAATTCTGCAAAAAATGAACCGTTATTATTTGAAGTAGTATGAATGGTTGGTTATAATGGAATGGTAACCCTTAAAGATGTAGATAAAATGATAGCATCATTTGAGGTTCTTTTTGTAAATATTTTTTAAGATTCTAGGAGATAACAACCATCGAAGCTCACCTCTAGGTATGTTACTTTTGGTTAGTAATCTTAACCTCACAACTCCTCCTTTTTTCAAGATCAAATTACATGGGCTTGATTTTCCCTTATGAATCATATCATTAACTATTTCTCCAAGCAAAGGTTGATGTCCAACAACGAGAACTTCATATTCCTCTCTAAGTTGGGATATTTTCCCATATATCTCTGTCCGTTGCCCTTCAGGAGCTAACTCCTTCCATACTTGAACTCTATTACCAATCTTGAAGATATCGGATACAATCATTGCTGTGTCATATGCCCTTTTGAGTGGGCTCGTGACAACCAGATCAAATTTTAATCCCATTACTTTTAAGGCTTTACCAATTTCTAAGATCTCCACTTTTCCAGCTGATGTCAACGGTCTTACTCGGTCACTAGCCTGTGTAGATCTTTGCCCGGCCTCACCATGTCGTAAGATAAATAGTTCCATTGATTTCTTATAAATCTCCTCACAAATAAATCATTTTCTGCAAAGCTTTTTTCTAATTAGAGGACAAATGTAGATTAAATCTTCCGATAATTGCATTGTGGATTGGAACTTACGACTATTTATGTTTAAATTAAATGTTGTAGTAAATTAAGCTATGGCAAAATTCGTTGAAATGGATGAAAGCAATACTCTTAAAGACCAGATGGAAAGCCAAGTGACAGGAGCAGTAATTTTGATAAATAAATTCAATGTGGAGTCTGATGAAGTGGAACAGTTTTTAAAAGCATGGGAAGAAGATGCTATTCAGTTCAAAAACCAAGAAGGCTTTATTTCTGCACAATTACATAAAGGTATTGGCAGGAGCACTGTATTTATCAATTATGCGGTTTGGGAATCCTTGAAACATTTTAAGAATGCAGTTGACAAGGTCATGGGTCCTGACCCGCAATCTCGGCTAAACATGTATCCTAAAAGTTTGGTAGTTTCTCCACATTTATTCAAAAAGGTTTCCGTTCTTGGTATTTGTGGCGACTAACACTATTTTTTGCTATTGAAACAATCTGGAAAAACTAATGGTAACCAAGAGAATATAAAATAGACATGAGGGCAAAAATCAATGTAAAGCGTATAAATTAGCGGGAGAAAATCATATCATGAAAATTGGAATACTAGGATCCGGAGATGTAGGACGAAAACTAGCAGATGGTTTTATTGAGCTTGGGCACCAAGTTAAAATAGGATCACGTGATCCGAATCAGCCTAAGCTTACTGAATGGATAGGCAAACACGATAATGAAAAAGCATCATCGGGAACCTTTGCTGATGCGGCAAGTTTTGGTGAACTAGTTGTCTTAGCGACTTTGTGGACGGGAACAGCTGATGCAATACAACTGGCAGATTCTAGAAATTTTGCCAAGAAGATCGTTATTGATGTAACTAATCCATTAGACTTTTCTAAAGGTATGCCACCAAGATTAGCTTTAGGCCACACAGATTCTGCTGGAGAGACCGTTCAAAGAATGCTGCCTGATTCCAAAGTTGTAAAGGCTTTTAACATTGTTGGAAATCCTCATATGATACATCCCGATTTCCCGGGTGGAAAGCCTACTATGTTTATATGTGGTAACGATGACGGAGCTAAAAAGATTGTAACAGAGGATATACTTTCAAAGTTTGGCTGGGAAACAATTGACACAGGAGGGATAGAAGGTTCTAGACTTCTAGAACCACTTGCACTTCTATGGATATTACACTACTTTAGAACAGGTAATGGCAACCATGCCTTTAAATTATTACAGGCTAGAAAGCAACAAGGCGCGTTCACTGAACGAATGAAGGATATTACACAAGAACGGTCAAGACAAAAAGAATCGGAGAAGGGCTTGGAATAACTGCCAAATTGTTTGAAAATCTTTATTTCATCATTCAGTCTACATAGAATTGTGTCCAAGTATACCGTTGCAGAAAGGCAGACTGTAAAATCTATTATCACCAGTTTGTCAATAAAGAGAATACCAACTAGAATAATCTGGATAATAGGCCTAACCCTATTCTTTCTAGGAATTGGATTGCTTACCTATGTATTTGCTTAATTACTTACGAACGATATGATGATCTTCACTTTCTGCCTATTCCTCATGATATGATATTACTGTAATACCACCTCTTTCTATATCGGCTATTAGATCCGGATCATTGATGATATTTGGTATTGATTATATGACTACAAAATATATTTAGCCAATAATTTATGATTCCCTACAAAGGTAACCTCGTACAATAGCATGATTTATGACACCACCACCAGGACTGACGTCTATCGTAATTCTTATTCCTGATGAAACTACAAAACCGGATGTCATTGCCTCACTTGCCCCTCCACTACCTTGATGGTTTAATATTACAGTGGATTCAAAAACCGTCCTATCATCATTAATAAAGATTCGAAATGTTTGCCTTGACTCTGGAGGTCCAGCATTATACTGCCAATCAACATCAGTTACAACAAGGACCTTGCCTGAGGGAGGCCTGAAGTCCTCATCCGCTGGAGTACCATCTGGATTGATTCTAACAAAATCCAATCCTTGTCCGGTACCTACGGACTCTAGAGTAACGTGGTTCTTTGGCGGTTGTCCCATATGAGTATTAGCCATTAAATTAATCTCTTTATCTGTGGTTTAAATCAGTTACGGAGATCGTTAATATCTTATGGCTCACTTGGCTGATTTTCCAGCCCCTTGTATTTTTTTATTCTATTTAATATTATAGCCCTTCAAACTTTTTTATTTATTTACGAACGATATGATGATGTTTTTCTTCACCTTCATCTGATTTTTATTCATCGTATCTAATGACTGTGATATTACCTCTTTCTATATCTTGGATTAACTCTGGGTCTGTAATTAAATTCTATTCATAAATTCAGATTTATCGTAGTGGAGAAGACTCTGTTCTTTTTTTAGCACTTGTTCTTACTCAATCTACTTATACTTTGTTTAGTATCATTTTGCGATTACAAATCATGTACACAAAAAACATGCTAATGTTTGTAGTACTGTCTGCAGGAATGTTGACAGCGCTAACAGCAACAATGATCTCACAAGCAGCACCAGCATATGCTGATACAAAGGATTGTAAAGACAATAACAACGACAACTGTAACGACGACAGAAGCCAGTATGTACAACAGGAGAATAACTGTAAGATAGAGAATGAAAATAAGGATCATAGCGACAACAATGACATCGCCCCTGGCGATCAGACACTTAATTGCCAGAATGTCGGTGCGGGACGCGATAATTTCGGATCTAACAACCCATAGGATAGAGTGGATTACAAATAACTGGGATGCGGATCTAACTACCCACTACTTTTTTTCTTTATTTAATAAACAGATAGATACGCCGAATAATTAATTTATTTTATATCGTAACCTTTCAAACTGAGTCTTAATGCGTTTGCATATGCTGTAAGTCATGTTTTTCTTTTTTTATTGATAATTAGCCTATCATCACCGCTCTTTTCTTCATGATAATTATAGACAGTAGCACCTCTTTCTATATCGGCTATTAGATCCGGATCATTGATGATATTACCCTGTTTATCATAGTATTTCTTTTTCTTCTTGGCTGAAATGATTCTAGTTTGATTCGACTGCCCTTTGAACTTGCTATTAAATAGATTCTAATGAGCAAATCCTCATTTTTTAATTTGATACTTGTACTAAAGTCTTTTTATAATAATTCCAAATAACATACGCTACTTTTGAAAATTATCATATTATTAATTTTTATAATTTGTCTGTCTTTGGTTAATGTGGTTTTTTTTGGTGTCCAGTTTTTACCGATCGTCTTGGGATCTGCCGTTGAGTCATCATCAATAGGGCTTCCTGCTACAAACTTTAACATGTCAAAAACCTTACGGATTGCAGTGGTCGGTGATGTTGACTCGAATCAAGGTTTAACGACACAGTTGGAACTCGCCAATCACTATAATGTCCAGGCATTGATACTTACGGGTGACTTCGAATACTCGAACGGGAACAAAGTTTTATCGGATCTTCAATCTCATGGATTCACCAAAGAAAATACTGACATTGTCGTAGGAAATCATGATTCGGAACCGGATGTGAAAACATGGCTAAATGAAAAGGAGCCATTTGGACAAGTTAGTTTTGCTTTTGCTGCTGATAGACTGGCTTTGTTCAACATAGATGCAAATACAAGATTCGATTGTTCTAGTCCTCAGTTTGAAGATTTGAAATCACAAATTGAATCAAGTCAGGCATTGTACAAATTTGTCGTAATTCATCAGCCGTTCGTTACTGTAAAAAGTCATCATCCAGATAATGGACAATTCAATTGTTATGATCCTGTGTTTAGAGCAGGAGGAATTGATGGAGTACTGCAAGCGCATAATCACAACTATCAGAGATTCAACATAAATGGGCTCATGTACGGAGTATTTGGTACGGGAACACACGACACAGGATCTAGCATGTATCCTTTAGATTCTAATACTTGGGAAGGAAATAATTGTTTAAAATGCATTACGGGTAAAAACGGGATTACGATTATAGATCTTCATTTTGACAATAAAAATCCCAAAGATTTTATTGGATGGTTCATCGGTATGAATCGTGAAGTCCTAGACGCCTTCGAGTCTTTTTTTTAATCGATATTGATAACTTTGATCGCCTGACCTTTCCTCTGATACTTATAGACGGTAGCACCTCTAGCAATATCATTTAGAAGAGTTTCATCCGTTATTTCATTACCGTTTTTATCAAAATAGCGTTTCTTTTTCTTCTTGGCTAATATAATTTGAGATTTCTGATTTGGTCCTTTGAACTTACCCTTAATATCTTCGTCTGTTGCAGTATCCTTTTCTGAATATCGCATTCCACATTCAGGACACCATAATACGCCTGGCTCATCCCGTTTTGATATTAGTGGAGTACCATAATGGATAACGCATGTTTTTGTAGGAATATATGGATCCGAAGAATTAAAATTGAAACCAATTAAATTAAACTTCTTTTCCTTGATCATCGCTTTCCATCCATTTGGTACATCTTTAACGCTAACCTAGCAGAATCAAAAACATCATAGGTATTATTACCAGTTGTCTGGTCTTTATCTAAATTTCCATTATCTTGATAGCGGGTCATCTCATATCGTTCCAGATAATTTCGTCATTATTTTTTCAATATTTTCATCAATTCCTATTTCCATTCCCATACTTTAGATGAGCAGTTTCCTTGTTCATCGCTGTCAAATTTGAACCGCGAAAACTTACTATTCTACCTGTAGATTGCCCTAGACATTGTCCTGTCCAAGTTACCATTTCCTGGCTATCTTCAGTTGTTATTACACCTTGTCCTTATCCATACATTACTCCTCCTTACCTTGGTAGCGACAAGTAAGTTGCAGAAGTGGAATAAGACCTAAAGTCAATTGATCAACGGATTACGCGAAAGTATTCTATAGAAATCTTAGTTCTAAATGAAGACAGTAGTTCCCTAACAATCGTAGAATTGTCATACGCTAATTTAGATCTATAGAAAGACATGCGAGTATCCTTTTGGTTCAGAAATCTTAAGTTGGACATGAAAGATTGATTTCAACCAATAAAAGGTCGATACCGTTGCTATATGCAGCCTTCCCTGTCTTGTTTCTTGTTTTCTTACTTCAATTCATACCTGTTCAGGCCGAAAAAACGAAGGAATCTGATTTTAATTTTGTGGCAGCAGGAGATTGGGGATGCGGGCATGAGGCGCTTTACACCTTTACTATGATGAAAAGCATGAACCCAGAGTTGTATCTTGGCCTAGGTGATTATTCATATCAGAACTCAATAGATTGTTGGGCTAACATTGTGAAATCTGTAGGTAATGCCTTCAAGATCACATTAGGGAATCATGACACAGCAGGTCAGTTATTAAAAGCTTATATGGATAAATTTGGACTTGAAAAACAATACTATTCATTTAACTATCGTAACGCTCATTTTGTTGCGCTGTCTACAGAGCTAGATGAAGGGGGTGAAATAGAACAATTGAAATTCCTAAAAAACGATCTTTTGATAACTAAAGCTAATAAAAATATCGACTGGACAATCGTTTTTTTTCACAGACCATTTTATTCTGCTGCTGTCTCAGACACTACAAATATGAGGAGAACTTATCATCCATTGTTTGATAAGTTAGGCGTAGATTTAGTATTACAAGGTCACTCACACAATTATCAGCGATCTTATCCACTACATTATAATGATGTGAGACATTCTGAACCGATAATATCTGACAAGGAACAATTTCAGTACCATGATCCATTAGGGACTATCTTTGTGATTGTAGGAACAGGCGGAGAGTCAGTTAAGTCTCTAAACAAGAAACCCTTTCTTGTCAGTACCTATCAAGGATATGGATGTATAAACGTAGATATAAAGGGTAAGTCAATGAATGTGGAATATTATTCTGATACAAATAATACGATTGATAAATTTTCGATTTCAAAAAATCAACATAATTCGAATAGAGCCGATTTAAAAACAGAGATTCAACGAATAGAGTATTATAAACCTTCAAAATGAGACAAACTTTACCGGTAAGGTTCAACATCTAATAACATGCTGCAGAGTTGGTCGAAGTGATACACGAGGATTTTCAAGGATCACTGTTACAGAACCAATGAGACATAGTAAACCACTTTAAGAATTGGTATTACCTTATTCCCGCCCAACATTAATTGATATAAGATCTTATCATTAGTTGCTAGATACCGCCCATAACTCTCCTTCCCTAAAAAACGCATCCGCTCTGTTTGTTCTTTCCCATAGAAACAATTTATGTTTTGCCGAGCTCGGTTGATTAGATTATTTGGTGATCAAATTCTATGACTTGCAATATTTGATCACTTTTGTATCACAGTATGATGTAGTGGTACCATTCATGACTATATAGATCCATCGAACAATGTATAGTCGACAAGAAGTCCGATTGGCTCGTAAATGTTTATAATATTCGGGAATGACCCTATCACTATGTCAAAACCTGACATTGCCCAAGGACTGGAAAAGTAATACAGATATGCAACTAGAAGATAGATACATCAGTTCTTCTCCATGGATAACGCTTGCAATCCTGAGCAGCCTTGGTATTATAGCCATGTCTGCAGAGACCATGGTACTTCCAGCAATTCCAGATATTATCGATGAACTCGCTATATCCTATGAAAATTCGTCATGGATATTAGCTGCGTTACTAGTTATGGGAGCAGTTATGACGCCTATTGCTGGTAAGCTGTCCGATATTTATGGTAAGAAGAGAATACTACTGATAATTTTAGGAGTCTATATAATGGGACTCTTATTAGGTTCGCTGGCATTTAATTTTCTTACACTTGTTACTGCTAGGATAATACAAGGTATAGGAATTTCAATGTTCCCTATAGCTTTCAGTATTCTCAGAGACAAGTTTCCATCGGCCAAACTTGCAATAGCTCAGGGCATATTTAGTTCTACATTATCTGGAGGTGCAGTAATAGGTTTGATTATTGGTGGAGTCATAGTCGATGGTTTTGGATGGCGGGCAACCTTCTTGCTTGTTACTCCTATCGCAATAATTCTCTTTTTAATAATTGTTAGGTTTGTTTGGGTTGGAAAAGAACAACAGTATGTCTCAAACAAGGCCTCTGAATTTTGTTGTAGGTTTACTCATGTAAGGCAAGATATACTATTAACAGAGAATACGAATGTTATCAGTATTAGTAATAATGGTACGAAATTAAGCAAGAGTATAGATCTAAAGGGAGCAATAACTCTCTCGTTTGTAATAGTCTCATTCTTAGTTACCCTTCAATTTTTGGAAAAGCCCATAACATTTAGTAATTTAAGTCAGATTGTGTTATTTTCAATTGCATCGGTTATCTCTCTTGTATTATTTGTAAGAATAGAGCAGAAAACAAATTTTCCATTAATTGATTTTAAGATCTTAAAAAATAGGATCATACTATCCGCAAATATAATTAACATGATTGTAGGACTCACTGCGTTAATGGTGGTGTATCAGACTCTTCCTATCTTGATACGAAGCCCACCTCCAGCTGGATTCGGAGGAGATGCATCAAGTATAGCAAATGTCCAACTGCCATACATGATAGTGTCGTTGATATTCTCGATAGCTTCTGGTTTTATGGTATCTAGATTTGGGAATCTAAGACCTACTACGGTAGGAACTATCATTACTACGATAGGCTTCTTTATCCTTTTCATATTTCATTCAACTGAAGCTACGATTGCTGCGGTTCTCGTATTAATAGCAGTTGGATTAGCCCTAATGCAAATTGGTTCGGTGAATGTCGTGTTGACCTCAACCCCGAAACGGTTCAGTGGAATATCATTAGGAATGAATCTTCTAATTTACCTTATCGGATCCTCAGTAGGGCCAGTGATTGCAGGAATATATTTGCAGGCAAATCAGATATTTGTAAAATCAGAAGCTGGCGGCATTTCGGCTTCGTTTCCATCCCCAGAATCGTATAGCCTAATTTTTCTTACGGCTGCCTTAGTTTCAGTATCATCTATCGCTTTTGCAATTCTTCTACATAAAAGTACGTCGAACCGGAACCGAGAGGTTAAAGAAACAGGGCTTCCAACTTGAGGGAAGTTGCAAGAGATGATTTGCATTGTTATCCCAACAAGAAACAATAATCTGCGGGGGGTAAATCTACATGTATAGCAAGTCTTCAAAATTCTTGCTAGATGAACAAACGCTCAAGTTATTTCTAAACCTTAAAGTATTTGCAAGAGAATTTTGGATTTATTTTTTGATTCCAAATGTTATCCCAAGTCCTCTACTTTGAGAATAGCCGTACCTGTAAGAATCATTGGGAGATATAGGAAAGCTGGATAGTTGGTCTTGATTGCAGACAGGACAAGTGTGTTCCGTTTCAGATATTTCAGATAGTTCCTCCAGATATTTTTTGGAAAGACAGGTTACTGTCCATAGACACCGGTCACACAACAAGAATATTCTCTCATTAATTTTAGGATTGATTTCATTTATTTCGCTTTCTGTTGCAGCCATGGCTCTTGTTTTGATTCTCTCTATTATTTAGCTTTCTATTCTTCATTTATGCAAATTACTTCCATGACGGGAAGCATAAAATTCGGTTTTATCTTTCTCCACCATTACAGAACCTGCCCACGCTCTGCTATAATAGTATGATGGGTACATTGCCTATGAAACGGATGAATATTCATACGTCTTTTCTCTCCTTATATTTTCCGCATTTTCATATTTATATCTAATAACAGGACAGGAATAGCCATGTCAAACAACGCGCCCATCCTTGTTACTGGAGCGGCAGGGAATGTTGGTTCCGTAGGGCGAGGTATCGTCAAACTTCTTCGAGAGCACGACCTTGCAGTCAGGGCACTTGTACACCGCCTCGACGAACGATCTAAAGTGTTGAGGGAAATGGGAGCCGAACTTGTCGTCGCCGACCTCACAAATGGTGCGGACGTAGTAAGAGCATTGCGCGGTTGCAGGCGGATGTATTTTGGCATGAGTATCTCGTCGCCATATCTTCAAGCGACGGCTATTGCAGCAGCCGCAGCAAAAGAAATTCCTGACTTCGAGATTCTCGTGAACATCTCGCAAATGACAGTTTCACAGATGAGTCTAACTGAAATGACTGAATCACCTCAGCAGCAGCAACATTGGCTGGGAGAGCAAATTCTTAACTGGTCTGGAGTGCCTGTAGCACATGTGAGGTCGACAATCTTCCTGGAACCTTTTTTCTCTAGCATGGCGGCCTCATCAATCGCCAAAGATGGGACAATTAGATTGCCATTTGGCTCGGCGCGAACTTCACCAATTTCCGCTAGCGATGTGGCAAGAGTCGTTTCCACAATTTTGGAAGATCCCACCGGTCACCGAGGAAAGGTCTATGAACTGACTGGTCCTCGATCAGAAGACATGAACGAGATCGCAAAAGAATACGCGATCGCACTAAATCGCCCAGTGAAATATTTGGATACGCCATACGACAAGTGGCTGAGGGAAGAATTATTGCAACTCAATTTACCTCAATACGTTTTTCACCACGTTTCCACTATGGCTAAGCTCATCGCGGAAAATCGCTACGATCGGTTGACGAGGGACGTGCAGAAGTTAACCGGAAAACCAAGCATGAGCGTTCGAGAATATGTAACTGCGCATCCGGAGGTATTTTCTACTGCCTCAGTCATGCGTTAGACAACAGGTGAACATTATCGATCCATCAATCAAAAAACTGATGGTTACTGGAAGCTTGCTTGTAAATACGATTAAATAATTTTTGACAATTTCTTTGCCGTGGTTTCTGTTTGCTATCGTAGTTAATTTGTGGAGATCAGACTGTTGGAACCGTTCCACCATCAATAACGTACTCACTTCCATTGATTGATAACGCTCTATCCGATATCAAGAACGCGACCAGTTCGGCTACCTCTTCAGGACGTCCCGGACGACCAATGGGAATGCCTCCTAGTGATTTCATTAGTTCTTGACGCGCGGTCTGCAAATCAGATCCGGCTTGTTTGGATAACCGCTCGATAAGTGCTTGAGCAGCAGAAGTCTCAATGAATCCTGGAGCAACTGTATTGACACGAATACCTTTTGGGCCCACTTCGTTTGACAAACCCTTACTGTAAGTTGTTAATGCTGCCTTCGCTGCCGCATAAGCTAATGTCGCCTCATAGAGTGGAAACCTTCGCTGAATTGACGAGATATGAACAATAACACCAGAACCTTGCTCAAGCATACCAGGCAGCAAACCTCGGTCCAACCGAACAGCGGCCATAAGATTTATGTTCAGTTCTTTTTGCCATTCCTCATCGGTCAATACACTAAAGCCTCCACTTGGTGCAGATGATGCTCCGACTACATTTACAATGATGTCAACACCTCCAAATTTGGAAATCACCTCATTGATTACTTTCGTACATCCATCTGATGTGCTGAGATCCGCTTGAACAAATAAAAATTTATGGCTTTCAAAGTCGCTGGTACTCTGGCGTCCGCTAGTTAGAACTCTGGCGCCGCCATCAAGAAGGCGGTTCACGATTGCTTTCCCAATTCCAGCAGTTCCCGCTGTGACGAGAGCGCGCTTTCCACTAAATTCATTTGCGATAAATGGAAATTTAGTTGCCATTAGATTTGTGCTATTCCTCCATCAACGAACAGTTCGATACCGGTGATAAAACTACTGTCATCAGTCGCTAGAAACAAGACTACTTTAGCTACTTCATTGGGAGTACCCAACCGTCCCAACGGGATGGTAGATCCCATTGACTTTTTAAACTGGTCTTCAGGAATCCCTAGTCCTTTAACCCCGTTTCTCAGACCCGGTGTGTCGATAGGGCCCGGACTGATTGCATTGACGCGGATCTTACGGTTTTTCAGTTCTGCGGTGAAAGAACGAGCAAATGATCGCACGGCCGCTTTGGTCGCACCATAAACACTGAATCCTTCCAACGGTTTGGATGCAGTGGTAGATGCGTTCAGAATAATAGAACCTCCATCGCGAAACAATGGAAGCGCTTTTTGCACTGTGAAAAGAAGCCCTTTAACGTTCACACCAAATGTTTTGTCAAAATGTGCTTCGGAGATTGTTCCTAGTGGGGCAAATTCGCCTAACCCCGCATTGGCAAATAGGACATCGATCTGTCCTTTTTGTTCCTTGATTGTAGAATACAGTCTATCAAGATCTGCGAGAATTGACGTGTCACCTTGAATCCCTGTAACATTTTTACCGATCTGCTTTACTGCTTCGTTGAGTTCACTTTGACGGCGACCTGTAATAAAGACATATGCACCTTCATCAACAAATAACTGTGCCGTAGCAAGACCAATGCCGCTGTTTCCGCCCGTTATAACGGCAACTTTTCCTTCAAGCCTTTTCACCACTCATAATCACTTACTATTATTGGTACTGTTCCCAAAGAATTTTAATAGTTGATCTATTACAAACTTTGGCTGCTCTTCTGGAATCCAATGTCCTGAAAGCGGAACTGTAACACCAGTTACATTTGTAGCTAATGATAGCAACGAACTATATGCAAAGTTACCAGGAAGATCTCCGCCTACAGCTGGATAAATATCACCACCCAGTGCCAATACAGGAGTTGTTATCTTAGCCTTAGCCGTTTCTTTATTTTGCTCTGCATCTATCGGAAAAGCTCTGTAATATTCAAAGCCAGCGCGCATTGCACCGGGGGCTTTATTGTGACTTGCATATACGTCTATATCTTCCTCGGTAATTGCTGAGGGATTATAAGCTAGTCCTTTAAATGCTGAGGGATTATAAGCTAGTCCTTTAAAGAACCAAGATATATATTCTCGCTCTTTACCATCGACTAGAAATTCTGGTAAGTTAGGCACCTGATGAAAAGCAAACCACCAAGGCCCATTCTGACCGAAGGCTGGTGGAAAAAAGCCTGGATAAATGAAATCCATGATCACTAATTTGGTTACATTGTTAGGATGTTCGGCAGTATACGAAAAAGCTGTCTGTCCACCGACATCATGTGCAGCTAAGAAAATTTTATTAAAATGTAACTGGGACATCAACTGATAGATATCTTCTGCAGTAGTCTTACCATCATACCCAGTTAATGGTTTTGAAGAATCACCAAATCCTCGAATATCAGGCGCAACTACGGTATATTTCTGAGCCAAAGCTGGCATTACATGTCGCCATTCATACCATGATTGTGGCCAACCATGCAACAATACTAGAGGATCTCCATGACCTCCGATGACATAGTGCATCTGAATACCGTTAATAGAAGCCATGTGATGTGAAAAAGTCACATTATCGATTTGAAAAGATATACCGTCAAACAGATGTTGTTGTTCAATGGAACTTAGATTAACTTGTGGTTGATGTTGCTGTGCGTTTGTGATTTGATAATGGTTAGATCCAATTCCAATAAGACAGATACTTGTTACAATAACAACTGTGAAAACTGTAACATAATAGATAGGCTGATAGATGATAAACCCAACTCTCATCAACTATGGCTTACACATTAATGTATTTAAGTATAGGATGATTTACATTAAGGTATTATAGAGAATCAAAGTAGAGATTTTTGCGATATTACTAAAACAGGGAATGTGAATCATTTTTTACGTTTAAAAGTGGTTAGAAAGAATTGTCCCTTACAGGGTTCGGTGGGATGCGATACACTAGTGTATGTAATCTTATCAGAAGTAATAGTTTCGTAAATTTTATGTCTTCATGTTCATTATATTATAAATTTTTTACCGTAAGAAAAGCTTGTCCTTATCTTCATCCTCCTGCAAAGCCTTTTTGTTCTAATAGACTTTCTTTGATCCATCGTTCTAATTCAGAATCAGAGCTGTTCTTTCTTTTTTCCATAATGGCAACAGCATCATTGCCTACTAAATACCGAGTATTAGGTTTCTCTGATTTAATTGCACCTAAGATGACTTCCGCTACTTGCTTGGGGGAGGAAGAGTTAGTATGCTTAAACCTTTCTCTTACTCCATCAGATACCTTTTTGGAAAATTCTGCATATGGTGAATCTGAATTCGTTGCCGTTTGAGCATGCTTTGAGTTTTCCAGATAATTGGTATTTACTGCACCCGGCTCAATTAATATAACCTTTATTCCAAAGCCTTCTAATTCATATTTTATGGATTCGGAAAACCCTTCTAATGCAAATTTGCTACCAACATAAGCGGAATTAAGTGGGACACCTATTTTACCTCCGATGGAGCTTATATTCACTATTGCTCCACTTCTTTGTTTTCTCATAACCGGTAACACAGCTTTCATTACCCTCACTGCTCCGAAAAAGTTAGTCTCAAACTGTGTCTTTATTTCCTCTATTGAAAGTTCTTCGACTGCTCGGTGGTGTTCATATCCAGCATTGTTAACTAACACATCAATTCTTCCTTGTCTGTTACTTATCACATTAATGGCATCTGTGACTGATTTATCATCTGTTACATCCAGTTGTAAAACCTCTAGTGACAGACTGTCTTTTTTGGCAATCTCTTTTATTCTTGATGACTTGTCAATATTGCGCATAGTGGCATAAGTGTAAAACCCATTTTTTGCAAGTAGCAAAGATGTTTCAAATCCGTTACCAGTTGAGCTACCTGTTACAATTGCTACCTTCGTCATGTTCACCCCAGAATGACATGAATATTAACCCTTGCTTAATAATGTTCATCTGAACTCAAATGCCTAACATGGGATTTGTATACGGGCGACCAACAAGGCAATCATCATTTTTGATATTCTTGGGTTCAATCCCTCGAATTGCTAGATTCATTTTACAAATTCTTTTATGGTTACTCAACTATATAGATAGTGAATGTCCAAACGGATGACGAAGATCTGTAAGAGGTGCAAAACTGAATATGAAGAAGATACTGGATATCCTGTTTGTAATTATTGTTTAAAGCTCTTAGATAACTGGGAATGAATTTTTTGGTGGAATGAGGAACAGAATTGACACTATTTTGCAACTCGAAAAGGGACATGAAAAGAGCAAAATTACAGTTGGATACGATGAAATAATGTCGTTACTCGCTCATTTGATTGAGTCCTTGCAACAAGGAGAAGAACTTTGTGTCAACTCTCCTCGCTTTTACTTTTGCTAATAGTTCCGGTGAAGGATCACCGTAAATTATTACCGAGTGATCAGAAGCAAATTTTTCATAAAGTATCCGTAATAGCTCACTAAGGTTGGATAGGTGTGCTAGGAATGCTTCAGAACTTTCGTAGGTCTCTCGAATTTCACACTCGGTCTTATCAGTACTAATAAACCAGTCGAATTGAAGAGTCCCAGGATCCTTTTCCTTGGCTTGCTGGATACATTCAGTCGCTTGTCGCTTGAAACCCTCCAGCATCCCTTCGCGAATTTTCATCTTAGCACTTACTTGTAAATTAGACATAGTTTCAATAAAAAACAATGAACTACTTAAAGCTCTGTTCTTGAGTAGTGGTAAAAGTTAGCTATATTTGTAATTAACATTCTAATGATTAAATTTTAAACCTTATGTCAATTTACTAATTTTGGTATCAATAATTTTCGGGTTCTGTGGATCTGATAATGCTAGAATAACGATTACTTGACCCCCCTTTCAGATTCCTATAATTTATCTACATTGAAAGCAACCATTAATTTCGCTTGTATCGGTTCCTGTGTTAAAAAATATTGGATCTCATTTTATGCTACTATTTTAGAGGAAACTCTATGCCCACATCAAACTTGGAATAATATTTTTGGATATCAGAATTGCCGTAGTTCGATCTGAATTTCTCTACTATTTATTTAACTTTGTTGTCATCGGTTATCGTTCTTGCTTTTCCGCTCAACTGTTGTCTTTGTACCGAAATTTTCACGTTTGAATTTTCTATCTTTTTAGATTGCCAAACATCTTAAATATTATTGTTCGATCGTCATAGGTGTGACAACAGAGAACTTTGAGGAGATCGAAAAGTATGCTCGGGCTTTTTTGAAGAAATTGCAGGAAAACCCTGGAGAGCCGATATACAATTTGTCACCAGATAAGGCACGTGCTGTTTTATCTGGCCTTCAAGCTAATTCTCCTGTCCAAAAACCTCCCACCGATGTGGAAACTCGTACCGTAACCAACGGGCCTAAATCAGAAGAGGTATCTATCACTATAGTTCGACCTCAAAATAGTGGTAAGGAAGTTTTACCTGTCGTAATTTATATACACGGTGGTGGTTGGGTTCTGGGAGGTTTTGATACTCACGAGAGATTGGTAAGAGAAATTGCTAATAAAGCAAATATAGCAATCGTTTTTGTAAATTATACTCTGTCACCAGAGGCTAAATATCCTGTCGCCTTAGAACAGGCCTATGCTGCAACAAGGTGGGTGGCTCAAAATGGCCAGTCTATCAATGTAGATTCATCACGTCTAGCAGTTGTTGGTGATAGTGTTGGGGGCAATCTGGCCGCTGCGCTAACGTTGTTGGCCAAGGAACGTACGGGGCCATCAATTAAATTCCATGTACTCTTCTATCCAGTTACCGATGCTAACTTCGAGACTCCATCTTACATTAAATATGAACAAGGTTATTGGCTTACTCGTGAGGCCATGAAGTGGTTCTGGAATAATTACACTTCAAATCAGACAAACCGAACGGAACCAACTGTCTCTCCACTACAGGCTTCAATTGAACAACTTAAGGGATTGCCCCCCGCACTGATCATTAACGGTGAACACGACGTACTTCGCGATGAAGGAGAAGCATATGCATTGAAACTACTAGAGGCAGATGTACCAGTTACCGCAGTTAGATATCATGGTACCATTCACGACTTTGTAATGTTGAATGCAATTACGAATGATCCTGCGCCTAGAGGAGCTATTGAACAGGCATCTCATATGCTCAAAATGGTTATGAACCCGAATAACCAAAAGTAGGGAAATGGAGACTTATGGCAAATTATTCTCCCGATAGGCTAAGAAACTGTGCGTTTTATTAGGTAAGGATACTGACAATACAATTAAAGAAGAAGAGCTGTTCAAAAGGTAAGCCTTTTAGGCCAGTAAGTTTCCACTTACTAGATACGGTATTGCTTACCAACTAAGTAAGTAATTACTACTAGAGTTAAATAATCGGTTTACATAGTAGTATATTATGCAAGTAGGAATTGACAGCTTTGCCGCGTTCGATGACGCTGGCCTCCAAATCAGCCCATCTGAGCGTTTGCGAAAACTGGTCGAACAGATTGAATATGCCGATCAAATTGGTCTAGACGTATTTGGTGTCGGCGAACACCATCGTAGAGAATTCCTGGATTCAGCTCCTGCTGTCGTCTTAGCAGCGGCAGCAGCAAGAACAAAACATATACGACTTACGAGTGCTGTAACTGTATTAAGTGCTGCCGACCCAGTTAGGGTGTTTCAAGAGTTCGCAACCTTGGACCTTCTATCACAAGGTCGGGCTGAAATGGTTGTTGGCCGCGGCTCGTCTATCGAGGCATTTCCTCTGTTTGGATTTAGGTTGGAAGACTATGATTCTCTTTTTCAAGAGAAGCTCGATTTACTGCTAAAGATTCGCGATAATGAGCATGTGCATTGGTCTGGCAAATATCGGCCCGGACTGAGTGGCCAGGGAGTCTATCCAAGACCGTTGCAAAATCCTTTTCCGATATGGATAGGCGTTGGCGGAACCCCACAATCATTCATCCGTGCTGGATTGCTAGGGCTTCCATTGATGGTTGCGATTATAGGTGGCGAAACACACAGGTTCCGGCCACTCATTGATCTCTATAGAGAGGCTGGGAGGAAAGCTGGCCATTCAACTGATCAATTGAAAGTAGGTGTACATTCCCTAGGCTATGTCGCTAAGAGTACACAGAAGGCAGTCGATGACTTTTTTCCAGGCTATGCACATACCATGACGGAGATTGGGAGGGAGCGTGGATGGCCTAAAATGACGCGAGCGAGTTTTGAAGCCCAGCGTGGTTCACAAGGTGCACTTCTCGTAGGCGATCCAGATGAGGTAGTTGAGAAAATCATTAGGCACAGCAAAGCGCTCGGAGGCATATCCCGGATTACTTTTATGATGAACCCTGCCTCATTACCACACTCAAAACTCATGCGTGCTACCGAATTAATAGGTACACGCGTCGCTCCTGCACTTCATGAAGTGAATGAAAACTACATGAAGGTAGCGTAGCACTACTTGTATACCATTGTAGTTTAAATTTGCTTAGTATTATTTACCAAGTAATATTTTAATACTTAGTCATTATATTAAACCGAAATGGAACAAAAAGAAGTGGAAGAAGAGGAAGAACAAAAATGCGAAGCAATTAACAACATATGGGAGGTCCTGGGAAGAAAATGGGCTTTATTGATATTAAAGAACCTTCACACAAAGGAAGCCATACGCTTTAACGAACTTAAGAGGACCTTAGGTGAAATTAGTAGTACAGTATTGGCAGCTAGACTATTGGAGATGGAACGCGAAGGCCTTATCTCAAAGAAAATCTTTCTAGAAATACCACCTAGAGTAGAATACCGGTTGACCGCTAGGGCAAGGGAACTGGGAGCAATACTTAAAGATCTAGGAGAATGGGCTTTGCGTTGGAAATCCCCTAGAATGGCATCTACGAAAATACAATAAGGTCAAACCGTCAACCCAGTCAGATCCAATTTTTTCACGTTCTTCACATCGTTTAGTCCGTGTCGTTAAGTAGCTTGTTACTACGTAAGTAAGGTTTTTATTACTTACTTAGTATTAAATTGCTACTTAACTTAAATAGATTGCATTGGTTAGTAAATCCTATGAAGACTCTAATTGTAAGCTACATCCCAAGAAATGAACAATCAAATACCAAGAAATTATTGGATGCCTTCAGAGAGGAAATTGGAATTTCTGATGTCGAGGAGCTAGATCTCTTAGTTGATGTGCCAGATATGTTCCTTGACAGTAACTTGTCAGCTTATATTAACAGGAATTTTCTAGGACAAAAATTGATACTACATGAAGATACACTTCTGTCCAAAATGGATAAAATGGCCAACCAATTGAAAACCGCAGATATTGTAGTAGTAGTGTTTCCAATGTATAATTTCTCCATGCCAGCTATTGTAAAGGCATGGTTTGATTCTGTTATACAAAACGGAATCACATTTGGTAAAAGAAAAGATCAAGATATGGTCATATCTAATGCGGGTAAAAAAGCTCTGACTCTGATATCAAGTGGAGGAGTCTACAGTAACGAATCATCTTCAGGTCGGGAGCATGCATTATCACTTTCAATTGTTGAATTCCAATTTTTAGGCTATTCTGATGTGCGAGGTATTCTTGCTGAAGGAATGGCAGTGAATGAAGAGATAAAGCAAGCCAATTTGAATAAAGCAATCAGTGAAGTGCGAGCAACTGCAAGAGAATGGTATGAGAAAAAAGAGTATGATCCAATAAGTGATAACCCTATTAGTAATAAAAGTAAATTTGAAAATCTGTGATTTTATGACTACTCACTCTTTATCTACTATTAATGTCATAGCAAATCCATCATCAGCATCTGGCGATAGGTATATTTGAACAGAGAAACTAATTCGATGTCGAATAGTAAAGTCAGAAAACTATCACCCAACCTATTCCCAATCTAATGGAAAAATCTCGAGGATAAGATCTTGACCAACAAAACATTAAATAAGATAAAATAATTGAAGCTTCGAGTTTTAATACTAATTAATCAGGAAAAGTAAAATAATCATAATAGTATGAATATGCAAAAAGAAGAGAAGCGCATCAGTTCTTCTCCATGGATAACACTTGCAATCCTGAGTAGCTTGGGTATCATAGCTGTGTCTGCTGAGACTATGGTATTGCCAGCTATTCCAGACTTCATTGTAGATCTTGATATCACATATGAAGATTCATCATGGATACTGGCGGCGTTACTGGTCACAGGAGCTGTTATGACTCCAATTGCAGGCAAGCTATCCGATATATATGGTAAAAAGAAGGTACTACTGATATTATTAGGACTCTATATCTTAGGACTTTTACTAGGAGCGATAGCGACTAACTTCCTTTCTCTTGTTATAGCTAGAGTGATACAAGGTATTGGAATCTCGATGTTTCCCATTGCCTTTAGTATCATAAGAGATAAATTCCCACCCGAAAAGCTTGCAATAGCTCTGGGCATATTTAGTTCTACACTATCTGGTGGTGCAGTAATAGGTTTGATAACAGGTGGAACGATAGTCGATAGCTTTGGATGGCGAGGTACATTCTCATTTATGGTACCCATTGCGATAGTACTATTTGCCATAATTGCCAAATTTGTTTACGTTAGGGAGCTAGAACAACAACGGTTGATTTCAAATAAAGCTTCTGAGTTTTGTTGTAGGTTTACTCATGTAAGACAAGATATATTGTTAACAGAGAATGCAAGTACATTTACTGGTAGGGTTGATAGCGATAACACCGATAGCAAACAGAGATTAAGCAAGAGCATTGATATAAAAGGCGCCTTAACGCTGTCGGCTGCAACAATCTCATTTCTTATTACGCTTCAACTTATGGAAAAGTTCGACCCGAATAATTTCTCAAGAATAGAATTATACTTTCTGCAAATATAATTAACATGACTGTAGGACTTACTGCCCTGATGGTTGTGTATCAAACTCTTCCTATTTTGATACGAAGTCCGCCGCCCACAGGGTTTGGTGGCGACGCATCAAGTATAGCAAGTGTTCAACTACCCTACATGGCAACATCGTTGATATTCTCTGTAGCTTCCGGTTTCGTAGTATCCAGATTTGGAAATCTAAGGCCTACGATAATTGGAACCATCATTACTACTATAGGCTTTTTTGTCCTTTTCATGTTCCATTCAACGGGTTCAAGGAGACGTATCAAATCTCGCAGATCTTGATCGTTTGTATGATACTATCAAGCAACAGAAAGACCAAATAGATATCCTATTTGCAAACGCTGGGGTCGCTGAACTCAGTCCCCTGGGTCAGATCACGGAAGCCCACTTCGATAAGACATTCGACGTCAACGTCAAAGGTACACTCTTCACAGTTCAGAAGGCGTTACCGCTAATGCCCGACGGCGCTTCGATAGTGGTTAATGCATCAGTAGCATCATTCAAGGGTTTACCCGCTTTTGGCGTTTACGCCGCAACCAAAGCAGCCTTGCAGTCCTTCGCTCGAAGTTGGTCGGTTGACCTGAAGGATCGCAAGATACGCGTCAACGTGATCAGCCCTGGGATGGTCATCACACCCATCTGGGATGGGCTTGGGAAGGACCAGCAGATCGACGAGATGAAGTCTCAGTTCGCCGGGATTACGCCACTAGGCCGGCCAGGTACTCCTGACGAAATCGCCAAGGCAGTAGTATTCCTTGCTTCGAATGACAGCAGCTACGTCACTGGCACTGAATTATCCGTTGATGGGGGATGGGCTCAAATATAACGTCAAAGCTTAATAGGCTCTCGGGGAGGAGAATTACAATGAGCAAGGCAATTGAAGAGAAAAACAAAGCACTTGTCCTTGAAGCTTTCGACACACTGTTCAACCACCGTGACTACGTAGCGGCTGAGCGCTATTGGTCGCCCAAATACATCCAGCATAGTGCTCACATCGCGCCTGGTCGCGAGGGCCTGTTCAACCTCATCGAGAGCATTCCGCCAACACTGAAGTATGAACCGGGAACGATTGTGGCTGATGGAGATTTCGTAATCGTCCATGGACGGTATTCTGGCTTGGGTCAGCCTGTGAACTGGATTGCAGCCGACGTCGTTCGCATCGAGGGCGGGATTCTGGTCGAGCACTGGGATGTGATTCAAGACGAGGCGACCCAGGAGCAGTCAAAGAGTGGCCTTCCCATGTTCGGGGCCAAGTTTCCGGAGTGAAGTCGGGTGGACAAGGATAGAAACCAAATAACAGAACCTATGTCTAAACTTTTTCGAGGAAAAAATTTTGGTTATTTAAGCACGCTTATGAAAGATGGTTCACCACAGGTTACCCAGATATGGGTAGACATCGAAGATGGTAACATTATCGTAAACACTGCTGAAGGTAGATTAAAGCACAAGAATATATCTAGAGATCCGAGGATAGCCATCTGCGTGGTTGATCAAAACAATCCATATCATAAAAATGACAAACAGAATCTCAAGAAATGGCTTAGTTTACACTCGAAAATTCCGAGCAAGACTTCGGGATAATTCAGTATGAACGAAATACACAGAGGACTTCCTCTAACTAGCTCTCGAATTGAGAAAATATTTCCGAAATTAACGCCAGCTCAGATTGGTCGTATTTCCGCGCATGGACGTACCCGTTCAGTACAGCCCGGTGACGTGCTAATAGATCAAGGAGATACTTCGGTACCGTTCTTTGTTGTTATAACAGGCGAAGTAGAGATTGTGCGCCCCTTTGGTGCCGATGAGACCCTCATAACCATCCATGGTTATGGCGAATTCACTGGAGAGGTTAACATGCTCTCTGGCCGCCAGTCTTTAATTCGAGCTCGTGCTACGAAGCCGGGCGAAGTAATCGAACTTGATCACCAAGAGTTGCTCCGTTTGGTACAGACTGATGCTGAGCTCAGCGAAATTCTGATGAGGGCCTTCATCCTACGCAGAGTAGAGTTAATAGCTGCTGGTGTTGGAGATATTGTCCTAATAGGGTCAATATATTCTGCTGGTACTTTGCGGATCAAAGAGTTTCTAATGCGCAACGGACACCCATACTCCTACATAGACCTAGAACGTGATCCCGATGTACAGAATCTACTGGACAGTTTCCAAATTCTTGCCAGTGAGATACCAGTATTGATCTGTCGAGGCCAAGTGGTATTACGGAATCCCAGTAACCAACAAATCGCAGACTGCCTAGGCTTCAACGAGTCTATCGACCAAACTCAGGTGCGCGATCTACTCGTCATCGGAGCCGGTCCCTCAGGATTGGCTGCCGCAGTATATGGTGCTTCAGAGGGACTGGATGTTGTGGTACTGGAAACGAGTTCTCCTGGTGGCCAAGCAGGATCAAGCTCAAAAATCGAAAACTACTTGGGATTTCCTACAGGGATCTCAGGACAGGACCTGGCAGGTAGAGCTTATCTCCAGGCACAGAAGTTCGGTGCTAAGATGCTTACTGCTAAGGCCACACGAATTGCTTGCGACCACAAACCGTACGTTGTAGAACTCGAGAATAAAACTCGAATTCCGGCACGTAATATCTTGATTGCCACAGGTGTTCAATATCGAAAGCTACCATTGGAAAACCTGTCCCAATTTGACGGTGCGGGCGTTTATTATGGTGCGACCTTTGTGGAGGCACAATTGTGTGAAGGAGACGAAGTAATTGTTGTTGGTGGAGGAAACTCAGCTGGTCAGGCTGCTGTATTTTTGGCACAAACGACAAATCGTGTCCACATGCTAGTAAGGTCCGCTAGTTTAGCCGCTAGTATGTCGCGATATCTGATTCGTAGGATAGAAGAAAGTCCGAATGTTATAGTCCGACCCCACACAGAGATTGTTGCTCTCGAAGGAGACAATCACCTTGATTCCGTTCGCTGGCGAAACGGTCAGACAGGTCAGACTGAGAAGCACAACATCAGACATTTGTTCGTGATGACCGGTGCGGATCCTAATACCGGTTGGCTTAATGGTTGTATTGTGCTCGACTCAAAAGGCTTCATTAATACCGGTCCTGATCTGTCTTCTGAAAATCTGAGCGCTGCAGGTTGGTCTCTAAAACGTCAACCATACTTACTTGAAACCAGTGTGCCAGGTATTTTCGCTGCTGGTGACGTGCGTAGTGGCAGCATCAAACGCGTCGCATCCGCTGTGGGTGAAGGATCAACTGCGATCTCGTTTGTTCATAATGTACTCCACGAATAGGAAACGTCAGCAAATTTCATTCCCATGTATTATAAAGAATTACCAAAAGAAGACTCAAAACCACTTGGGACAAAAATATACTTTATAGTCTTTTTACACTGACTGTTTTTTATACCTGCACAATAAAAATCGGACAAATATTACAAAAAGTATGCTAAAAGTACAGCTTGACTAGCACAAAGCCTAAATCAATTGTGGACTAACTTATTTATCTTGATAATTAACGTCAAAACTAACTCCAAGGGTGCAAGGTCATGACGCAACCAAAGAAACAAAGAGGCCTCACAGTGGCGATTACCGGGGCTGGCAGCGGCCTTGGACGGGAACTTGCGCTCGGATTTTCAGCAGAGGGTTACCGAGTATTCGGTACAGTCCATTCAGCAAATGAAATTGCCGAACTATTAGAGTTTGCAGACATTCGATCTTAGGTCATTCTAGATATAAGACGTCATCCTTTTCATTGTGAATATAAATTTTGACTTCCGATATCATCCTAGTAAGTGGGTTCATTTTCTAAACTTATGTATCGTAGTTTAGCAACAAGAGATATATTCTAGAAAATTAAACTTCCATACCTTGTTGTATATCGAATTCTGGTAACGGTACATCTTCGTAACGATAGCAATTCATAAGTCATGTCTGTATGGGGGGACCGCGGGGATTTCGTAACAAAGGGTTAAATAAAATAAAGCAACAATTTGACTAATGAAGGCAGCTATTTTCGAGGCGCCCGGTTTAGACAATCTAAAGGTTATAGATAATGTAGACGAGCCAAAAATAGGAGGTCATGACGTATTGATAAAGGTCAAATTAGCTGGAGTAAATCCGATAGATCACATTGTGGTATCCGGTATGTTGCCAAGAATAGTTCCTTTTCCACATATTCCAGGGGCAGAGTCAAGCGGAATAGTAGAACAGGTTGGAAGTGAGATAAATGATGGCAGTATAAGGAAGGGAGATAGAGTAGTTGTTTACAACAATATATCTGATGGGATTTGTGATATGTGTTTAAATGGTCTGGATATGATTTGCAGAAATGGTGGACTAATTGGTGCAATTACTAACGGAGGATTTGCAGAATATATTTCAGTACCAGAAAGAAATGTTTTCAAGGTTCCAGACAAGATGGATTGGGAAGTAGCGGCAAGTTTGCCGTTAACTTCCCTAACACCTTACCATGCACTAAATGAAGCATCTATAAAATTGAATGAGTATTTGCTTGTGTTTGGAGCCTCAGGTAATACAGGTATGATGGCTGTACAATTAGGTAAGAAAATGGGGGCAAGAGTTATTGCGGTCTCTAGAGATATTTGGATAAAATCTGATTTTGGAGCAGATTTTGTCATTAGTGACTATGATAAAATTGCAGAAAATGTAAAAGAAATTACTCATGGAAAGATGGCAGATGTTGTATTGAACTCCTTAGGTATCGGTACCTGGGATAGCAGCTTTGCATCTATTGGTATTAACGGAAGATTGGTAACATTCGGAGGTTTAACTGGAGCAGACGTTAAACTAAATGTTCAGTCCTTGTACAGACAACAAATCAAATTAATAGGATCTACTGGTGGAACGAGAAACGAATTACGAGAACTAATAGATATTGCCAGCACCAACGGACTCAAAGTAAAAGTATGGAAAAAATTAAAGCTTGACGATGTTAAGGAAGCTTTGCAAGGATTATTCGCAAAAGATAGAGATGGTAGAATCCTCTTAGAGGTAGCATAATTTCTTACCAATTTTATCATATACACATCTCAATGATATCCATCCTCATGCTCAGCATGCCGCAGAAGCAGTCCGAAGCTGCTGCAGCCCAGGATAAATTTTGGGAAATGCATGATTATCCCTTTGAACATCAGAAGGCACTGGATGACAGTCATCTATTGCAGTATGCAAAAAAAGTCCGATTAGATCTTAATAAATTCAAAAAGGAAATGACAGAACATGTTTACGCTCCTTTAATAGAAAAATCATTAAAAAGTGGAATTGATCAGGGAGTAGAAGGTACACGAACTTTCTTTGTCAATGGTAAACGCTATGAAGACTCATGGGATTTGGAAACATTTACTACTTTTCTTAAGACTCTAAATACATAGGTCCAACAGACTCACACAATATGAATGAATTGCTTGCTATTAACTCAGTAAGGTTCGGGTTGCTTGTCCACAACGACTTTGTCGGGTCACTTTGACAATTTTTGTATATGATAAAATAGACCTTTATTCATATCTATACACAAATGATTGAGTATGTATTCATGAATGGTAATGAGGAAGAATTATGGGAAATAGATTATGAAAAGAAATCTGCCTTGGATATTTCCGAACTTAATGTCGTAAAAGATAAAGTAGCAAAATATCCAGGAACTATTGAAGATTATTTGAGGGAGAAAGGTTTTGAAGAAGTGCATTTTCACGAAAGTGGAACACTTCCTTCTCATGCGCATTATGGAAGTAAACGAATGGCTGCTGTACAAAAGCCAATTAATTCATCAATATTTGCTGATAAAACTGGTTCTCCTGCATGGAAATAGCTTCCCACATGGTATCAAGTGTCTGAGGATGACAAGGCAATTCCTCCCGATACGCAACGCATGTTCGCAAAACAGATGAATGCTACAACAATCTCAATTAATGCTAGTCACGCGTCATATGTGTCACACCCAGATGAGATCGCAAAATTAATTCTTGATGCTGCAAAAGGTAAATGATCTGAATTCGGGTAAACAGAACCAACAAAACAACCAGGATTGTATATTCGAATGTAATTGAATTACAATTTAAAATTTAGAATTAAGATGATGAGGGTGACGTTTAATATCTAGAATAACCTGACCAAGACAGGCTATTGCCATTATAGCAATAAGGATTACCGGCATAACACCATCTCTCAAAACAGCACCAACAATGAGAACAGCCACGGCTGTTCCTATGCTGCAAATACCTTCTCTATATTTTTGTATACCTTTTGAATCCGTAAATTGAGGATTGCTCACGGCTGATGTTACTTGTAATATACCCAATGAGAATAAGCAAATAAATGTAGAAATACACATAAGCCATATTTCAGAAGTTGGCAAAACTGAGCTTTGATTACTCAGAACTATATGTTCCACACCAACACCCAATGCTGTAAACCCAATTATCAAGGGAAAGTGGATATACAGCCAAGTAACGTATACTCCTAATTTCTTGTTCTCCTGGAGAGCTCTAATTTCTGAACCGTCCACGGTGTCAAAATATATCCACCATAAACTAAACGCTATTCCCAATCCAAGCGCAGCAGATATCATAGAATAGATTGTCCATTCGTGAGTCGCTATCCCATTTACGACTCCCAATATTGCTATCCCCAAAACTATAATTGTAAACGATCCGAAGCGTTCAGGTAAATGCTGTGTGTGCGGGGCAAATTGAGTTGAAAAACGTTTAGTGAACAACAAGGGTGTACATATATCGATAATCATACCAATAATCCAAAGAATGAATCTAAAAGGAGGAGGTACAAAGGCGGATACAAACCATATTACTGCTGAAATGGAAAATCCGATTGAATAGCGATTGGTAAGGCTTCGCGCTTCCGGTACATGTTTTCCTGCACGAATGTATTCTATCACAAGGATAGCTCGTGTAGCTGCATATGATAAAGCAAACCAACCCGAATTTTTACCCAAACCCTCAGGAATATTTACAGCCATAAAAGCGCAAGCACCTATTTGCAATAAGGTAAGGAATCGATGAGTCATGTCATCTGTCCCAAATCTTGTCGCATAAAATGCAACACCAATCCATAGCCAGCAAACTGGAATGAAGAGTGCTACAAAACTAAGGAACCCATTTACGGAAACATCAAGATTGAGGTTGATGCTTAGTTGTAATACGATTATTGCAAATACCAAATCGTAAAAGTTTTCTAACCATGATGAGTGACGTTCTTTAAAAAGTTCCAATTTTAATTATTTATCAAGTGTTGAATATTTATTATTATTTGATATTGTGTGGATAATTATCGTCATTCAAATGAGAGATATTTTGTTTTTGTGTTCTGTCGCAAAGTTGACAGGTAATACTTTCCACACTTCAGGGTTATGGCCAATGCTATTATTTTGTTACCAAACATAAGATACTTTGTCGGGTTCGGTGGGATTCGGACACTGCATTTATGCGGGTTCTGATGATTGGCTATTTAGCTGTTTCTGATTATGAAAACTCATTAGAACATTGAAGCGGCAGAAGGAATGACATGAATATTAATCATTCCTTAACAATGTTCATATGAACTCAAATGCCTAACATGGGATTTGTAAATGGGTGACTAACAAGGCAATCGTCATTTTTGATATTCTTGGTTTCAATCCCTCGAATTACTAGATTCATTTTACAAATTCTTTTATGGTTACTCAACTATATAGATAGTGGATATCCAAACGGATCACCAGAATCTGTAAGAGGTGCAAAACTGAATATGAAGAAGATACTGGATATCCTGTGTGTGATTATTGTTTAAAGCTCTTAGATAACTGGGAATGAATTTTTTGGTGGAATGAGGAACAGAATTGACACTATTTTACAACTCGAAAAAGGACATGAAAAGAGCAAAATTACAGTTGGAGACGATAAAATAATGTCGTTACTCGCTCATTTGATTGAGTCCTTGCAACAAGGAGAAGAACTTTGTGTCAACTCCTCTCGCTTTTACCTTTATGATGAACCCCGCCTCATTACCTCATGCCAAGCTCATGCGAGCTATAGAATTAATAGGTACACACGTTGCGCCAGCACTTCGCAAACTATGAAAGCTATACTAAGTATGACTAAGATGTCAAGAATTATCTATGAATTCTTCCTCAGCATTAGAACGTAGTTCGAAATTGTATATTAAAATAAATCCTTGTCTCTATATCTAAGATAATGAATGACTTTGTAGTCTTAAATGGAGATGAACAAGAGTTATGGGAAATAGATTATGAAAAGAAAGTTGCGTTTAACATTTCAGAGCTCAATATAGTTGAAAATAAAATGACGAAATATGTTGGAACCATCAAAGATTATTTGAGGGGAAAAGGCTTCACCGAAGTCCACTTTCACGAAACAGGATCACTTCCTTCGCGTGCTCATTATGGCACTAAACAAAAATGTTCATTTAGATAATAAAGATAACGGGTTGCTTTTATGTTAAGAAAAAACCTTCTTTTCAGAATTAACGAACTTGATTAACATCCATTGGATCAAGCATGAAGCTCCTGAACTGATTTATTATTTAGGGATTTTTACGTATGTAATTTTGTCATCACCTTTATCATTGTCTTCTTACCATTCTCAATAGGTCTAATGCTTATCTTTAGATAAATGGCCATGTGGCAACCCTAATAAATCATAAAGTAAGATTATAGACTATGTCGAATAAGAATGCGACTGACAAGCAGGGAATCATAGATGGACTGAATGAAGACCTCGCAAGGGAATACCAAGCAATAATTCAGTATGTTGTTTTTAGCTCAAGTTTAAAGGGAGCTGAATATGGCGATATTGCAGAAGAACTGAAATTACACGCCTCAGAAGAACTTGAACACGCACTGGAGGTCGCAAAGCAAATAGATTATTTGGGAGGCGATCCTACGGTGAAAAGTAAAGAAGCAGGTTACTCACAGGACTCAAAAACAATGCTTGAAATTGACTTAAAGTCAGAGCAGGAAACTATAAGGAATTATAGGGATAGAATACGCCAAGCTGAAAGTGCAGGCGAGTACGCACTATCAGAAAAATTAAGAGGTATTATTGCTCAAGAACAAGATCATGAAATAGATCTCAAGGATGCACTTGGGCTTCGGTAACTCAGCACTTATCTCCTGCTTGCAGTCTACCCACTTGGTACCCAAAAGTACATTTACAACTTTTTACAAACTCGATGTCTTTTTCCTCTAGGGTAGTTATACCAACTGGTAAAGAGAATCTGAATAATAACATTATTGCTACTATTGTTTACAATAACGGGACCCTGTAGCCACAGCCATATTGGAATTCTTAAGTAGAGTGTTCCTGATTATTGGCCTAATAGTTTCCTATAGTTGGAGTGTTTTTTTGCTATTTTCATGACCTCAAACGTGATTATGAAGAAAAGAAAAATGAATGCTGCACCTAGGGCTCCTGGCAACGCTTTATGAAATTGACTACCTATCAAATTTTCTCAATAATACATATTATTCTTGTAGGATGCGGCACATTATCAGTTGACTCGGTTATCGGCTTTTGCTAGGAACTATTTATTTCCAGAATATCCTACACTCGTCGACTACATAAAATGCAGGTGGATTCAAATACAACTCAATTTTTTATCAAATACGTTGGACATATTATTAATTCCACGTTTTGCTGCCGATAGCAGAAAAAGGGGTCATATCACTGAATATACCAAATGAGGAAGCCATCAACCTTCATAGGACGCTAAGAGGGAAGATCGAAATACATAATCGAGTTTCCATCGATGCTAGTTTCGGTCATGAAGAAATAGGAACACTTGGATTAATTTATACTCCAGGAGTAGCATCGGTAGCTCAAGAGATAAGTAAAAACAAAGAGTTAATTTATGATTATACCTCAAAGTGGAACAACGTAGCCATAGTGTGTGACGGAACAAGGGTTCTTGGTCTTGGAAATATTGGCCCAGAAGGAGCACTCCCTGTAATGGAAGGAAAATCTGTTTTGTTCAAAGTCCTAGGTAATATTAATGCATTTCCATTATGTATTGCTACACAAGATAAGGAGGAAATAGTCAGGTTTGTCAAGGCAATTGAGCCATGTTTTGGAGCAATAAATATCGAAGATATAGAATCACCTAAGGTTTTTGAAATAATAAAAAGGCTTAGAAACGAGCTCTCAATACCTGTGTTTCATGATGATCAGCACGGAACAGCTGTAATCACATTGGCAGCATTGATAAATTCTCTAAAAATAGTAAATAAAAAAATAGACGATATAAAGGTAGTAATATCGGGAGCAGGTTCTGCTGGCTATGGAATTTTCAAGATTTTAAAAGAAGCAGGCTCCAAAGATATTGTAGTAACGGATAGCAAGGGAGCAATATACGAGGGAAGGAAAGATCTTATAACTGTTAATTCTCAAAATTTAGACAAGCAAGAAATAGCAACGAACAGCAATTCCAACAAATTAGTAGGAAGTTTGGAAGAAGTAATTAGAAAAGCAGATGTTTTCATAGGTGTATCTGGTAAAGCTGGACTAGTAACTGAAGGTATGGTACAATCAATGAACCATGATGCAATAGTGTTTCCTCTTAGCAACCCAGACCCCGAAATCCTTCCATCAGATGCTCATAAAGCAGGTGCAAGAATTGTAGGCACTGGGCGTTCCGATTATCCAAATCAAGTAAATAATGCTGTCGTATTTCCATCAGTTCTTAGAGCTTTGTTAGATACGAGAGCAAAAGAATTAGATGAAAAGATGCTAGTAACTGCATCATATGCAATCGCCTCGCTAGTTGAAAAGAGTCACTTAAAAGAGGATTATATAATTCCCAAGGTAAATGATCCAAGAATTCTTCCGCTTGTGACAGAGACCCTTAAAAAAGCAATTGAAAGTACGCTCAAAGACATACCGAAACCAGATAAAATTAGATAAATAAAAGGCTGGATAGAAGATCTAGAGAATCTACCTCTTCACAAATGTAATAAAGAAGATGGTGGGTTTATTGAGCATTCAATGAGTGAATATGAAAATATGCGTACAGCTGATATTGTAGCTGAAGAATTGTTTGATTGGAAAGTTGATACAATTTTCGGATTACCTGGTGATGGTATAAATGGATTTATTGAAGCCTTAAGACGTAGGCAAGACAAAATTAAATTCATACTTGTAAGACACGAAGAATCTGCAGCATTTATGGCTTGCGCCTATGCAAAATATACTGGAAAACTTGGAGCATGTGTTGCTACTTCTGGCCCAGGTGCCATCCACTTATTAAATGGATTATATGATGCTAAATCGGATAACACTCCTGTTATTGCTATTACAGGATCCACATACTCTGATTTAATGAATTCCAGCTATCAACAGGATGTTAACCTAATACAGCTATATTCTGATGTCACAGTTTACAATAGCATGATAGAAGTTCCAGAGCAAGCAGAAATGGCAGTTGATATTGCATGTAGAACTGCGTTAGCGCAGAGGGGAGTTAGCCATCTGACAATACCAATAGATGTACAGGAAAAGAAACTAAGTGGTAAATATTCTAGACATAATGTTCCTTATCATCATACTTCTCATGCTTATGTTGCCGAAACAATCCCACGTCGTTCTTTAATAGAAAATGCAGCTAATATTCTCAATGCTGGAAATAGAGTTGTTATACTTGTAGGACAAGGTGCACTTGGAGCTGGAGAAGAGGTTCTTGCAGTTGCAGAAAAGTTAGGTGCTCCAGTCGTTAAAGCACTTTTGGGTAAAGCAGTAATTCCTGATGACAGCCCATATACTACTGGAGGTATTGGTTTACTTGGAACGACTCCGTCTAGTGATGCTATGGGTGAAGCAGATACACTATTTATGGTTGGAACATCATTTCCTTATATTGATTATCTTCCTAAACCAGGGCAGGCAAGAGGAATTCAAATAGATATAAAGCCTGAAAAGATTGGTCTTCGTTATCCTGTAGAAATTGGATTGGTAGGAGATTCAAAGCTAATATTAACTGAGTTGCTTCCACTTTTGCATCAAAAACAGGATCTAGGATTTCTCAAATCAGAGCAGGATGCTATGAAGAAGTGGAATAGTTTGATGATAGAGCAAACTACTAGAACTGATAAGCCGATCAAACCGCAAGTTATCGCCAAAGCAGTTTCTGATGAACTTGATGACGATGCGATAATTTCTGTTGATTGTGGAACAAATACAAGTTGGGCAGCTCGTCATATTGAGATGCGAAAGGGTATGAAGTTTTCCGTGTCTGGCACTTTATCAAGTATGGCAAATGGTTTACCATACGCGATAGCAGCACAGATTGCCTTTCCAGAAAGACAATCAGTTGCATTTGTTGGTGATGCTGGATTGACTATGTTGATGGGTGAATTTGCTACAGCAGTACAATATAACCTTCCCATCAAGGTAATCGTTATCAAAAATAATACATTAGGCATGATTAGATGGGAGCAGATGGCATTTCTTGGAAACCCTGAATTTGGAGTAGAATTTTCTCCAATAGATTGGGTAAAGTTCGCAGAAGCTTGCGGCGGTAAGGGATATGCAATCAAAGAACCATCTGAAGTAAAATCCATAATGAGTCAGGCCATGAAAGAGAGAAAACAACCCACAATAATTGAAGCATATGTAGATCCGTTTGAACCACCAGTACCACCAAAAGTAGAAATGGAGTTTGTTAAAGAATTAGCTAAATCATTTGCTAAAGGACAGCCGTATGCCACAAGGATAGGATTGACTTTATACAGAGACCAAGTCCATAATATTTTAAAAAATATACATACACATCATATTGACAAGTAAAGAAGTGTCAAGTTGGAAAATAATAAAATGGCTGAGTACATGAAAAAACAATCTAGTTATTATTGTGATGTTTTAATTATAGGCGGTGGCTCTGCTGGTCTTCGAGCAGCAATTGAAGCTCATGATGCTGGTTCAAATGTTCTCATAATTAGTAAGAGCAAAAAAGGTGATCCTCATACAACACTTGCAAGAGGTGGTATCAATGCAGCTCTTGGTACTATGGACCCAGAGGACAACTGGATGGTACATGCTGCTGATACACTACGTGAAGGAGAGTTTCTTGCTGATTATGAAAAAGTGGAGGTACTTTGCAAGAATGCACCGGATGCTATAAATGAACTAGTTAATTGGGGAGCTAGGTTTCATAGGGAGGAAAATGGTAAATTAACGCAACGATTTTTTGGTGCCCATACTTACAGAAGGACCGTATTCTACGAGGACTGGACTGGCCAGGAAATAATTCGCGTACTGTTAGACCAAGTTATTCAGCGGGAAATTGAAATTGTAGATAATGTTTACATCGCAAAATTATTAAAATCGAGCAGTGTAGGTGCAAAAGGAGAAGCAACAGAAGTCAAAGGAGCGTACGGGATAGATTTTAAGAAAAAAGAAATCATGAGATTCGAATGCAAGTCTATAATACTTGCAACTGGTGGATATACGCGAGTTTATTCTGTTAGCAGTTCTAGAATCTTTGAAAACTATGGAGAAGGTGTGGCTTTAGCATATGAAGCAGGTGTAGAACTAGTAGACATGGAGATGGTACAGTTCCATCCTACCGGAATGGTTTGGCCCGAGAAAGCTTTGGGTACCTTGGCTACGGAAGCGATACGCGGTGAAGGAGGTATTTTGTTAAATTCAAAAGGTGAGAGGTATATGAAAAATTACTATCCGGAAAGGATGGAGCTTGGACCACGTGATGTTGTAGCCCGTGCTACGTTTAATGAAATACTTGCTGGCAGAGGTACGCCACACGGTGGAGTTTGGTTGGACGTGACCCATCTCTCGAAGGAAAAAATTATGGACAGACTCCCAACTATGTATGAACAATTCAAAAACATTGACGGAATCGATATATCTAAAGAGAAAATGGAGGTTGGACCTACTGCGCATTATTCGATGGGCGGCGTACTAGTTGATATGAATTGTAGAACAAAGGTCAGAGGTCTATTTGCTGTTGGTGAAGTAATAAGTCAGATCCATGGTGCTAATCGTTTAGGTGGAAATAGTTTACTGGACACAGTAGTTTTTGGAAAGATTGCTGGTGTTGAAGCAGCGAGATTTGCAAATGAAGTAAGAGAAAGACAGAAAACTGGGCCATTACCGTTACGATCCAAAATAAATACCCAAGTAGGAATTAATGATGGGATCTTCGTAAATAAGGAACCTATTACATTTCGCAATGAGATACAAGAATTAATGAAATATAATGCGGGAATAATAAGAGAAGAAACAAAGCTCCGAAATGGATTGAAAAGAATTTTGGAATTAAAAAGTAAATTTTATTCTAAAGATAACATTATAGAAGAATTCAAAATCGATAATGACAACGTTGCTTTAACTATGCAAGTAGAGTCGTCGCTAGTTGTTTGCGAGGCCATAATAAGATGTGCCCTGATGCGACAAGAAAGCAGAGGAGCTCACTACCGGTCTGATTTTCCAAACACAGATGACGAAAAATGGAAGGTAAATATCTATTGCAGAAAGGAAGGTAGAAACATGGTTTTGTTCAAAGACAATGTTAAAGAAATCGAAGGTCCATTATCAGATCTACTTAACATCCACTTCAAAGCAGAACACCATCGTGAATTTGAATAATTAGACAACCCGCCGACCACACCAACTTCCTTTACATGAAGGAAAGGAAGCTACTTTATCTTATTTCATTTCCTCATGGAGCATAGTCTTTGATTGAGTAACCACCAATAATGGTTGAATGGCAAATAAAATATGTATAAAATATAAACAAATATTACCATACTTGATCAGCACATAGTGAACTATTTTTTTTCTGATAGAGACATATGATATTCTATTTGCTCAGATTATTTATGTCACATATTGCTAATGTCCATCTACGCTCCTTTTACAGAATTTAATTTTCTAAAAAGCTGATTGAAAACCTTATCTGTTCCGATCACTATTATTTACTGCTAATGTTTTTCTGATGACTTTGGTCAAATAAAAAATATAGTTTTTAGTAATTTCTAAGTTTAAATAATTTCCTCAAACAGGAAGAAACTACATTGTCAGACATCTTATACACATGTATGTTAGGAATATTTTTTTCAAGAATTTCATTATCCCTGTAAATAAGGAGTTTGTATTGCCGGAATGCAAACAACCTAAAGTCATCGCTATCTAATACAGTTTCTATTACTTCTGGCTTCTTCTCATCATGATTTTTAAGAAATTTTGGAGATTCTGATTGGTAATTATTATTAGAAGATTGTTTTGTAACCATGTAGTCATTAAGGACCGATATGAAGTAATTAAGTTTGGTTTCATTATCTAATTTATTATTGAATTCATCAGCGGTGGTTGAACTAAATTCCTTTAACATTTCCTTGTTGTTGTGTTCTAATGTCTCTTTCATCCTAATTGATATATTATTTTACTAATAAATATTATTTTTCTAATAAATAATAATGGTAATTATAATTACAGTCATTTATTTTTTTAAAATGTTGTAAATATTATTTTAATTCGACGGTCTTCAGTCGTCAATATTCGAACCTTGCCAGTAAGTGTGGTCAGCTAACAGTAGAATATACTGCTTGATTATGGTCGGTTTCACCATTTTTTCAATCACACAAGTTTAATTCTTGTTATCTTTTTCGATGGCAGATCTGATTGTTTCTAACAGAGTTTCTAATTCCCATGAATCTTCGTAACGTACACCATTTAAAAAAAAAGTTGGCGTACCTTCAACACCACTTTTAATTCCATTCTTTAGTGATTTGTTTATAACGGAAACATAAACATGCTCAGATATTTCTTTTTTGAATCTTTCTATATCCAATCCTATTATCTTGGCATATCCCAATAAATGCCGATCGTCTAATTCATTTTGGTGTTCAAATAGATGCTCATGCATTTTCCAAAATTTGTCTTGACCCCCGGCTGCTTCAGCCGCTTCAGCTGCATGCTGTGCGTGAGGATGGATTTGATTAAGAGGGAAATTACGGAATACGAAGCATATACTGTCACCCAGCCTTCTTCTTATTTCCTTTACTATTGGATATGCCATACCAGTATACGGGCATTCAAAATCACCATATTCTACTATGCTTATTGGCGCATTAATAGGACCTTGAATATGATCATAGTCCATTTTTACTGGTAAAGTCAATTTATTAGTCTGTTCAGACATCGTTCAAATACAATAGCTCATGTTCTATTATTTCTCTTTTGTGATAGAGACATAGATATTGCTATGATCAACTCAAATCCATACACAACTTGTAGTTACTTTCTAGAGTAAATATCATTCGGATAATAATTACATGAGTAATACAAGTGATATGCACGTCTAAAAAATTCTTGTTCTATTCGTCATTGAAGTTAATGTTTCTATGTGTACCATCACAGTATGGTTTATTCTCTGAAGCACCACAACGACAAAGAGTATAATGTTCCCTTGACGCCCCTTCGCCAAACTCTATTCCATCTCCAATCAATTCAACTCCTCCGGTAATATGATATGGTCCATTTTTTAAAACTGTAACCATTGGATTTCTCTGTTCCTTTGGGTCTCTATATTCAATCTCATCAATTGAATAACTTAGAGCGCCGGAGGGGCACTTTTGTATAGTGCTAATTATATCTTCTTTTTTAGATCCGTCAGGATCAATCCAAGGTCTAGAATCTAATTTGAATACCGAGGGAACATTATTAACACATTCTCTTGCATGAGAACAAATCTTCCTATTGTCATATATTGTAATTTCTTTGCCAACATAGGTACGTCTTTTGTCTTTAATTCTTTTCTCGTTGTCATTGTCGCTGAGAGTCTTGTTTTTGCTTGAGAATCCAATTATACTGTGTGTCCCATCACAAAATGGCTTATTCTTTGATGCCCCACAACGACATAGTGCAATACCTACCGTGCTTGACAGATGTTCTCCTTTAAAATCCTGAAGATTATCAACGACCTTAGGTTTCATATCATTTATCAAGTAATATGGGCCATTCGCTAGTGGCAGAATCTTCGGCTTCTCTTCTGATCTATTAATGATGTTATTATTTGATTTCATCACAAATGCATCTACATTCGGATTTCTTTGGAAACGTATTTTTGTTACCTGATAAAGACTTCGTCAACATAACACCATTTCCATTTCTCGCCAGGCTCAAAAGATCTTATCATTGGATGATCAGTTGATTTAAAATGTTTTGTTCCGTGCTTATTTACAGATGAATCACAACAGCCAACATGACCGCATGTTAGACAAAGTCGCAAATGTACCCAGTCAGATCCGATTTTTTCACATTCTTCACATCCTTTCGTTTTTGCATCGATACTTTGATTCACTTGAACTATGTGAGCACATGAATCTGCAACTTTGTTATTCACTTCATGTTAATAACACAAGATAATATTTAAAGTTGTTAATCGTTAACTTTTTTGTAATATTTGTTCTGACCAATAGCAATGAAAATAGGTAAATATTTTTCAACACTTTTTATTTACAATGTCTAAACTATGACTAGGAAGGAAAAAGGTCATTTTCCAATGTAATGCGGAAACATGAATTGCCGGAATTATATTTCTTTATCCGCTTAAAATATCGATAGGAATTCTTCCCTATATCTTGATTACGCCATTTATAATCAAGTCTGCTAACGCTTCTTTGCTGTGATAATTGACTAAATGAGTTTTGAATTCATCTTTAGATGATAAAAGTGTCTTTTTGCATAAAGAACAAGTTTGGAATTCTTTAGAGCTTAATGATAGCGATAGTAGCCCTCGCTCACATTTAGGATGTACAGAATATATCAAATAATCTTTCATTTCTGTGTATACTCCAGACTTCCCACAAATATGACACTTTGGAAACATCGCTACTAATTTAAGCGTGTAGTTTCTTTTAGGTTTTGTTTTTCCTAAGCTCCTTATCTTGCAAGATTGGTTCTGCTACTTACTAGGCTTAAACTCGACCTACTTTTCAATCTGAGTGTTTGACTAAGAAATAATATTATAGATCGGTACTGAATCAAGAAGAGAGATAATTCATGAAACTGAAAGTACTTGGCGTCGGCAGTAGCATGCGCGAGAAGTCATATGGCACCAAAACACTGAAAATAGTCCTAGAAAGAATGGAAAAATTAGAGACGGAGACTCATTTACTGGATCTTCGTAAAGTGAAAATGCCAACATTTGATCCCAATTCGTTTATGCACTCTGGTAAGAGATTAAGAGAAATAACTGAGGAGGTTAATTGGGCAGATGTCTTCATACTGACTACACCTGATTACCATGGCTCAATGTCTGGTCCTATGAACAATTTTTTGGATCATTATTGGCAAGAGTTTGCTGGGAAAACTTTTGGTTACATCTGCGCATCACATGAAAAAGGACTAACTGTAATGGATCAAATGAGAACAGCTGTACGACAGTGCTATGGATGGAGTTTGCCTTATGGTATCTCTGTTAACGCAGAAGAAGACTTCAATGAAGCAGGAGAGATAGGAAGTAGTTTATTGACCAAACGTCTAAGGATGCTAGCCCGTGACTTAATTGTATATGGGAAGCTAATCAGAAAACAATTTCTTCAAGACTTGTCAAGTAAAGAATCAGACACTTTTGCAGCACGCTACAGGTTACGGACATAAAGATTAGTTTTTATGTTCTTATTTGTAGTATCATTAGTAAAATTGATCACTTAATGTCCAAACATCAGAGCTCATAAACTGGTTGAGAAATTTACGTTTATCAAATCAAAAGAATTACCTAACTACTACGCGAATTCGCCTAGACAATGACAGAGAATCAGCTAGATATCATAGTCATTTCGCTTTAGTAGTATTGCTTCCAAAGATTTGCTCCAGGCCCACAAAGCTAGCATAGATACTAAAAAGATTTAACTTCTGAACGAAACTTGATACAACTATCTGCTCTCGCTCAACCTGAGCTACTGATTATTTTTTTTCAGTATGATGTCAATGACACGACCACGTTGTTTGTCCGTGATTTACCTTCCTTGGTTCGAACTTCGATAAAACATCATCATTAATTTCTTCAGACTTAAATAATACAAGCATGAATAAAGTTCCTTGAGATTTTGTAAAGAGTGTATAGTATCTATCTTTGTTTTCATAGTTATGACAATAAGTATCTCTTTACTTGGAATTGGCTCAAATCAAATTGGTATTGCACAATCGGAACAGCCCAAAATTAACCTAACTTCTGCTGAAAGACAGCATCTATTAGAAGGTATTTCTTTTCAAATCGGCAATGTGACTTTTACACATCATACTGCAGCTGTGAATGGAATACAGATACACTATGTAATGGGTGGTAAAGGCGATCCATTGGTTTTGTTGCATGGATATCCGCAATCATGGTACGAATGGCGATATGTAATGCCGGCTTTGGCTAAGTTTTATACTGTGGTTGCACCCGATCTCCGTGGATTCGGTGATTCCTCAAAGCCATTAACCGGCTATGATGGTAAAACTACTGCTGAAGATATTTACCAGTTAACGAAACTGTTAGGCTTCAATAAAATCTTTTTAGCAGCTCATGATGTAGGATCTCAGACAGCATTTTCATATACCGCTGGTCATCCTAATAACGTTACTAAATTGGTTATCATGGATTTTCCATTTCCCGGTTTCCTGCCTCCATCATTCGGTTCCAATGGGCCTTGGTGGTTTTCTTTCTACCAAACTCACGATATTCCTGAGGCGCTAATACAAGGTAAGGAACGAGAGTATATCTCTTGGTTCATGAAAGGATTAGCCTATAATCCATCTGCAATTAAAGAGGAGGATATCGATGTATGGACGAGTCACGCTGTAGCTCCAGGGGGTTTACGTGGCTCATTTGAGCATTTCCGAGCTTTCCCCATGGATGCTCAGCAGAACAAAGAAACTGCCAAATCCAAAATTACAACTCCTGTACTTGCTCTTGGTGGTGACGTTTACCCAGCTTTGGGTGGTGATATTCCTGGAAACTTTGCATACAGCTCTTTACTATCACTTGCAACAAATGTTACTGGCATAACCGTTCCACTTTCAGGACACTGGATTCCAGAGGAGCAACCACAATTTGTAATAGATCAGCTATTCAAATTCTTTGGAAAATAGTACAGCAAATCAGTGACTTTACAGCATACCCCGATAATTATGATAAAAATGGTCTACAGATATTCTCAAAAGAAAGTTAGATTTAATAAACTTACTATAGTCTAGTTGTAACCTTTTGGCCACTACTAGTTCCTATCCTAAGTTATTAGTAGTTCTGTAAATTTGTAACATAATCATCTATCCTTTTTTGAAGATCTTGATTTATTTCAATTATTGACCTATTACCATCTATTGATATTATGTTAAAGCGTTTTTGCATTCGCTTAAACTGTTTTCTGAGTAACTTTTGGTACAAAATGAATGATTCGAGCATGTTATCTGATAATCTAAGATCTGTACCTGATTCATAATAATCTAGGTATGAATTCTTTTGGAAAACTCTATGTACTAGCTCATTTGGATCAACATCAAGATAAAATACTATATCTGGCCTCAAAGCAAAACCATATAGGTTATGAGACCATGAGCTACTTATCCCGCGCACCGCTTCTCTTGCCATTAGCGTATAAATGTATCTATCGGATAGAACTATGTAACCTGATCTTAATCCAGGAATGATCTTGTTCTCTAATTGATCTGCAAAATCCGCTGCATAAAATAAGCTTATAGTTCGTCTGCCGAGCACAAAATTTCTCTTTGCTTCTAATATTCCTTGTCCTATTAATTCAGAACGTCTAAGCCCAGCATTCAGTACTGCATGACCATCAGCTTCTAGTTTTGACGATAATAATTCAATTTGGGTGCTTCGACCTGATGCGTCGGGTCCCTCGATTACGATAAATCTTCCTTTAATTTCAGTATTCTCCAAATATGGAATAGCATGTCCATAAAAAAGTCCTTTTCTAGTCTTCTTACCTTTAAGTGATTTTATTGATCTGATATTCAAGTCTTGTAGGCCTCCTAATATTTTGAGTAAGACTCAAAGGTAAAACTTTCATGACTATTGATCTCAAAAGTTTTTGTGACTCTTCTATCTCCATTGTTCCGTCTACAATAGTAAAGTTCTCTGATAAGGATAATGATTCATATTGATCGATAATTCTGCTTTGAAAGATCCTGTAACTCTCATAAGGATCATTACTCAAGTTTAAATCCATACCGGCTTCATAATACTTTAGTCTGGGTCTTCCTGAGAGTATTCTATCTACTGCTATATCTATAGGTACCTTAAAATAAAACACTATCTCTGGTTTCATTGCAAATTCATATATTTTTTTGACCCAATTTGAATTGCATCCCCTAACAATGTCTCTAGCATACGCAGTGTAAACATATCTATCAGCGAGAACTACATATCCAGCATGTAGGAGTGGCAGAATGTTCCTTTCATATCTGTCAGCAAAATCAGTGGCATGTAATAAAGAAAAGGTAATTGGTGTTAATCTTCCAGATTTCTTTCCCTTTTTTGTGATTTGTTTCACCGTGTCTGATGAATTCCATTCTGTAAAAAATACCGGTATATTCCTTGAAATGAGCCATTTCTGGAGTAATCTAAGCTGCGTAGACTTTCCAGATCCGTCTATACCTTCGACAACTATAAGCTTACCTTGTATAGGAATGCTTTTTTTAATGTTATTTTTGCGATATGCCATAAATATCAAGTCTGAGATTTTATCGAAATAATTTTATTAGTTGAATCCTTTTCTGGATTAATCCTGTTTGGTATATCGACCTGTATGGGAATATCAAAAATTCCACTGGCTTTTTCGATAACTTGTTTCAGTAAATGGGTAGGAAATAATTTCTGTGTAGGTATTATGGTAAAAATCATACTTTGGTTTTCTGTTAATCTTATTCTAATCTGAGATCCAGTCTTTATAATTATTGATGCTAGATTGAGAAGTATAGCTATCTTCTGGATAGATTTCACATTCTGTGGTTTTAGTAGGTCACTATACTTGTAAAAGAGTTCTTCTGCAGTCCTGATTTTTTTGGAGTACACTATTGATAATGCAAGTATAACTTGTTCTCTATATGTGAGACGAGGATAATCTTCATCCAATAATCGGTAGAAAAGACCATAGTGCTTATTTGTCTCAGGTAGTCTTGATAAAGTATAAAGTGCATAGGATAGTATCTCAACTTCCCTTTCCTTTAACAATCTATAATAAATCATATCTTGCATCATATCATTAAGCCCAAAATGTGAAATATCATGTTTGTTGCAATGATAAGAAAGTACTTTAAGATTCTGTTTCTCTAGACTTTCGACATTATGGTTTTCTAGTGTGTTGGAGTTCTGAATAAATGAAGCAAGAATTCCTTCACGTATACCATAGCCACTTATAACTACCTCTTCAAAGTCCAAATTTGTCATAATACTTTGAATTACATAAATACCGGCGACAATTGTTTCAACTCTAGTAGAATCAAATGACCATCGACTAGAAATTTCGCTGGTTTTCAAGTAGCTTAAATCCCTACGAAGCGAATCAATGGCACTTAGTGTTAATCTATAGTTATGAATTTTTTCAAATGGAAATCCTGCACGCTTTTGATCATATCTTCCAAGGGCTCTCAATGTTCCACCAACCCCTACAAGTATGGTATCTATTCCGATACCGTAGCTCCTTTTTGTGGGAAGTGTATCAACTATTTTTTGAGTCATATTATCGCAATCTTTCTTTGAAAAAGAACCATCTTGGTTAGCAAATGTTCTAGTGAGTCGTAACGCCCCTAATGGAAACGCTTGTGCCTTCTTTATTTTAAAATCTTCAGTGTAAACTATTTCTAAACTTCCTCCACCAAGGTCAAAGAACAAGCCATTTGGAATGCAGGTCGATATGGAAGCTCCAAAGTAGGAATAGTAAGCTTCTTCCTGTCCATTTAGCACCCTTACTCTTAATCCGGTCTTTTTAAAAACTTGATCTATGAAATATTTGCCATTTTTTGCTTCTCTAACAGCACTAGTACCTACACAAATAACTTTATTTGCAGAGTGAAGTCTAGCAATATCGCGATACAGGAGGAGAACGTCAATACTCTTGAGGATCGATTGTTCATTAAGACTGTCCGAATAAGCCAATGATTCACCAAGTCTAACTTTGCTGCTTTCTTGGTGAACACCTATGAATGAATTATCCCTTTTGACATCATAGATTACTAACTTGATTGTGTTAGAGCCTATGTCAATGATAGATATTTTCAATGATACTCCTTATACGTACGTTATGAATATGTATATATTTTTACTATATGAGTATAGAACAAGTAGATCCTATAGATTCTATAAGAATTGACCTTTTCTAGCTCTGAACAAGAAATAAACAAGGATAAATGGTAGCGAGGCAAGGAAAAATGATTCTATAAAACCTAGGAGAGAGTGTAATGCTAGTTCAAGGCCAAGGAATAGAGTAATACCGGCAGGAATTAGACCCAGGATGATAAATCTATGACTTCTACTCTTGAATTTATGCAAGCTTCCATAAGGATACTGTAAATGATGATAGACTACCGGCATAACAAATAATGAAGCTGCCACGGTAATCGAATATAAAGCCACTATCAGAGTTATCTTATCAATAAACGCAAAATTAGCAGGTACATTTACGGCCATATTCAATAAAAATCCAAAGAGAATCCCAGAAAAGGTACTTAATAATGCACTCTCTTTTAGAATAGTATCATAGCGTTGGACGAGCTTATCATCTGTATCATGTGTATTATCATCATTCGCCAAACTAATTCTATACTTAATACAGTAATCCAAAGTTCATATAGATTACCATTGTGAATTTGCCATTTAGCTAAATCCCAGGAATCAGATATGATCTTAAATAATCAATTTGGTTGTAAGAACTTTTTGAATAACATTATGAATGCAGTTTCAAGAGAATGAAAACACACTTTTAAATGTGACATTGGAGCAGAATAACTAGGATTAAGACAAAGAGTGAGTGTATTAACCTAATGAAATGTGAGATTTGTGATACAAATGAAACTATACCTTTTAGATGCAGTTATTGTGACAAATTGTTTTGTCAAATGCATAGAATTCCAATAAACCACTCATGTGTTTCTATGAAGTATTACATTGACAAAAAAAATATGATAAATAATAATTCAAAGAATTCAATTTTGGAAACTCTCATACTTAAAATAAAATTTTCTAAATTAGAGATACTTCACTTGTCTATTGCAACAATTTTAGTAACTGCAGTTGGGTTATCGTTAACCAGATACAGGGATATATCTTGGGAATTTTTGACTATTTTTGTTAGTGCCTTCCTTGTTCATGAGTTGGCTCATAAACTGTTAGCACAGTTTTATGGAAGCTGGGCGGAGTTTCGTACAAATACATATGGACTAATAGTGACTGCTTTTTCGGCAATACCCTTTATCCCATTCAAATTCATAGCACCAGGAGCTGTTGTAGTAGATTTATCGGATAGAAGTAAATTTGGAAGAGTTGCATTTATTGGACCGCTTACTAATCTTGTCATGGGTTTTATATTTTTGATATTATTTTATCGAAATCCATTTGTTGATTACCTGTACATAGGAGCATCATTTAATTCATGGATTGCCTTATTTAATTTACTGCCATTCGGGAACCTAGACGGCCAGAAAATTTTTAGTTGGAATAAAATTGTATGGATCTTTATGTTGGTGAGTGCAATGGGATTATTTGTTTTAAGTAATACTCAATTCTAAATAAAAAAGTATTGACGATACTAGTTACCAGTACCGCCAGAATTGTTATCGTTGCTGTTGCTGTTGCTGTTGCTGTTGCTGTTGCTGTTGTTGTCGTTGGCGTTGGCGTTGGCGT